>CEUS01024184.1_pt1 | contig 95569 bp, 83 predicted proteins | sample 427031 | NCBI WGS metagenome assembly CEUS01 (sample SAMEA2622837, study PRJEB7988) | marine metagenome | biome: marine biome (ENVO:00000447); feature: marine epipelagic mixed layer (ENVO:xxxxxxxxx); material: "saline water (ENVO:00002010), including plankton (ENVO:xxxxxxxx)" | depth 140 m
TTATAGTCCGACAGTCATACCCAGCCCAGCCATTTCAGCTTGCTCAAGCACCAATGCTGCCACTGTCACGTCCTGAACCGCGTTCCCCACCGACTTGAAAAACGTAATTTCCTCTGCTGAAGTCCTACCCTGAGCCGAACCCAGTACTACCTCACCAATCTCGGCCGATATAGCAGATTCATCGAGGTCACGGTCGGTAATGGGACCAATTATGTCACCCGCTTCCTCAAGCACGGCCTCCCTCTGGTCTACAATGATGCGGGCTCTCGAGACGAGTGCGGTATCGACCTCTCTCATTTTAGGCGTGAAGGACCCCACCCCGGTAACGTGTGTCCCCGGAGCGATCTGCGACCCATCAAACACGGGTGTACTGCTGCTTGTCGAAGCGATCACTATATCAGCTCCGTTGATCGCCTGGCCTGGATCGTCGAACCTGGTAGCCTGAACTCCCACTAGCTCTTTCACCAACTGGTCCGCAGAAGTCCCAGATTTAGAGACGATCCTGACCTCTGTCACAGGTCGTACACATCGGACCGCCTCTAGTTGAGTTCTTGCCTGGATTCCAGCCCCAAACAACGCAACAACCGACGCATCTTCACGAGCGAGTAGTTTTGCAGCCAAACCACCGACTGCACCCGTCCTGAGTGCTGTTAACCAAGTACCATCCATAAGCGCCAGGACACTGCCAGTCACAGGATCTAAGGCTAGGACCACTGCCTGGATCACCGGCAGTTTCAACTTGGTGTTCCCCGGATTTACGGATGCGACCTTAACCCCAGCTAACCCTTCTTTCCTTAAATGGGCAGGCATAAAAAGGGTGGCCCCATGCTCAGTCTCAAGGCTGAGTCGCACAGGCACAGTCGCCTCCCCTGACGAAAGAGCCGCGAAAGCTGTCTCCATTGCACCGATTGCAGCCGGCATATCGACTGCTTTTCGAACGTCGTCGCCAGAAAGAATCCTTAGTTGCATGAGCGCCCCTATACCGACAGAGTTACAGTGCCGGGCGAACAGATAGACTCGGCATTCTATTCAAGACTTTCGATCTACGCCTCCGTGACTACGTCTCCTGGGCACGCACTCGTCGTCGGTGCCGGAATCTTCGGACTGGCCACATCTCTAGAACTACGTACACGGGGATGGGCGGTTACCCTGCTCGACCCAGGCCCGCTTCCCCACAAAAGCGCCTCCTCGACAGACGTAAGCAAAATGGTCCGGATGGATTATGGATCAGACCTTTTTTATCACGAATTTGCAGAGGCCGCGTTGGAAGGCTGGGACCGTTGGAATGCCGACTGGCCATACCCACCATACCACGAGACAGGGCTACTAGTCTTTTCTGGTGAAGAAATAAAACCCGGCAGCTTCGAGTACGAGAGCGCGCAGGCACTCCAGGAACGCGGGTACGAACCGGAATGGCTAGTTCTAAAACCCAACCAAAACCGATTCCCTACCTGGGAGGAAGGTCAGTATTCACATGGATACCTGAGTCCACGAGCGGGCTGGGTCGAGAGTGGTTTCGTCGTGTCCCACCTTCTCACGCTCGCTCAGAAGGTGGGTGTCGATCTTCGAATCGGTACTGCTCAAGCTTTGGCTGAGGAAGAATCACAAGTTACCGGAGTGCTGCTCAAGGAGAGTGGTGAAAATCTTGCAGCGGACACCGTAGTTGTCTGCGCTGGAGCATGGACACCGTCCCTGCTCCCATGGCTTTCCGACAGGATGTGGTCCGTTGGGCAGCCCGTTGTCCATCTGGGCACCGACCAGCCTGAAATCCACACAGGGAAACCATTCCCTCCATGGTTTGCTGACACCTCCAGCAGCGGATGGTATGGATTTCCCGCTTTACCGGATGGGCATGTCAAGATTGGCTGCCACGGGCCAGGGCTGACCGCCCATCCAGATACTAGAGGTGCTGTTGCCCGAGAACATTTGGAAACCCTCCGGGCTTTCCTCGAAAAAGCCATGCCTTCACTAGCAAAGGCACCTGTCCTTGAACAACGCGTGTGCATGTACTGCGATACGTTTGATGGCGACTTTCTGATCGACCAGGATCCAAACCGGGAAGGGCTCATCGTAGCCGGTGGTGGGAGCGGGCATGGCTTCAAGTTCGCGCCTGTGATCGGTGGAGTCGTAGCTGATGTCGTGGAAGGCCGCGACAATCGATGGGCCAAGCGCTTCAAATGGCGAGACCCACCCACCCAACTTGCCACGGGAGTTCGGTACACGATCAACTATCGGAAGTAGGAAAGGGCCTGGCTTGAGGTTGGGGGAGCCACTAGCTCTGTGACTGCAGTAATCCACTGCACGACCGTGAGATCCCAGTCAGAGTTCAATCGAACTAGCCTCTCATGACCTCCGCTTGGGGTGGACGCACCGGTAGCCTAAAGGTGACCCGGCCAGGACCCGCCAGTGCTGGCCTGACTACCGGCCCTGAGATGCCACCCTCATCTCGTACCTCAAGCACGTGATCGAAGAATTCCGGGCGAGCATCAACCACGTCACCGCGCGTGAAGAGCACAATGCGCGGAATTTCACGGAGAACACTTCGGACAAGAATGAGCGTCCGGATCTGGGCCTCTTCATCAAGCCTATCAAACGGCTCCTCAACTGGTAGCGTTGCCAGAACCCGTCCCTCGGCCGCAATGAGCGAGGCAGCAGCTATACGAATCGCCACCTGACCAGCTGCGAGATCTTCTTCCGAAACTGGTGTGAGAGAACCTTCACTTCCCTCGAGCTTTACTCCTATCCCATCCCAGGACACAGCCAAAATCCGGCCACCGGACACCCTGCCGACAAAATGAGAGGCTCGCTGCACAAGCATGTGCGTAGCCCTTGCTATCCTTGCCGACTGAACACGCTGAAGGGCAGTCACTACAGCCTGTTCTGGCCTGGAAAGATTTACTGGCTCATCTGGACCCACCGACTTCATCTCTTGTACACGAGCCCTGAGAAGCTCAACTCGCTCAGATCCTGTTTCTAGTGCGGCGTGCAACTGGAGTGAGTGGCCCTCTAGTTCTTCGAGCAGTGGAGGCTTCATTTCAAGCTGCTCCCACCGACTCCGCCACCAGCTTCCATCCTGGATGACTGACTCCCACTGCTCGCGGAGTTCGGCGAGCACATCCTCATAGTGGCTCTCAAGGACTCTGCCACACGTAGGACAGGGTGCCTCAGGTCCAGCAGACTCCATACGGCGAATTCGGTGCCTAAGCTCCCGGGCCCGGTCTCTGTAGGCCTGCAGCGTCGTTTCGGCGTCTTGTCGCTCCCGGAGCCAGTCCACCATAGCTGCTTCAAGGTTACCGTCCACCTCAGCCGCGTCAGCCCTGATTTTCGTCAATTCGCTATCTGCTGCACGGAATTCCTTTTCCAACTTCTTAGGATCTTTTTGAATCAACTTTCCGGGCAATTGCCTTCTTCTTTCATCCGCATCCCCAACCTCAGGAAATTGACCGCCGTCTTCTGATGTATCCAAACGCTCGAGAGCAGCCCTAACCGCGCCCAGACCGCGACTCTCTGCAACGGCCGAAATAGCTCTATGCATCATGCTGTCCAAGGTGTCGGCCTCGGAACTTGCCCAAAGCTCCGCAACTGCCCCTGGATCGCCGGTACGCCCGAGCTTCACAAGCAATTCGGCAACCGCCTTCCTTCCACGGCCGCCGCCCAACACAGCAGTTAGCCCTGGCGGAATTGATGCACTGATCCGTCCAATACCGGGCACTTCTCCGTCTAATGCGGTTACTGCACCATGAGGTTTTACAGGAACCGGATCCCCACCACCGGTCACTTCTCGTACGATCGCTTCCGCTTGTTCTTCTATAAGGCCATCCTGCTCAAGTTCCTTTTTGACGGCAGTGCTCAACAACTTCGAGCCCTCTGCTGAAAGCCAAGCATCCGCTGGCACTCGAAGTTCCTCGCCACCTTCAACAGCCAGGTGCAGGGCCCGATTCTTGAGCTTCTGTAGAGTTTCCCCCTGCAGGGCTAAGAGATCCCTGGGGGCAGCACCTTCGAGCCGGAGCCGGACGATCTTCCCGTCGATTCCCCCAGGCACCTCAGCAGTCACCTCCGCAACTCGCCGTCGAATCCGTTCGGGATTAGACAGCCCGACTTTTACTGGAGCCAGTGCTACTACTGGCCTGCCTGGAACAGGCCGGAAAGATGTCTGACCACTTTCGAGATCCGTGACAAGAAAGCCCTTGTCGTCTGTCGCCTCTCCCCAAGGATCGAGTGCAATTCGCTCAAGTGAACCTGAGTACCAAGCCTGAGGAGCGATCTTGCGTCGTCTGTGCTCACCACCGAGAGCCACGTAACTCCACTCCGTTGGATCAACATGAACGCCCTCCCCCTTTTTCCCACCAGTCTCAGCATGCAAAACGAGCACATTCCATTTAATTCGGGGATCTGGCTCCGGCAGGGCAGGCGGATGCCGAGTAATCGCTCGATACGGCAGTAGACAGACATGCAGATCGAGTTTTTCAATCAGAATAGACCGGGTTAACCCAGTAGCTGCCTCAACATTTGGAAATGTGTCAAAAACAGCTAGGGCCCCAGGATCGCCGAGCCTCCTTGGAGTGTCTCGTGGACCAGCAACCATGATAACCGGTGATTCCGGGATGGAGGCTCTGAGCACTTCCAGTCCACGGGCAAGGGCCACTACAGCTCTCGGACGCGGATCAGGTCGATCAAAAACATCACCCGCGATCAGTACAAGATCAGGATGAACTCGTGCTACTTCCTGACTAGCCCGCTCAAAGGCGGCAGCAATGTCACGCTCTCGGAGGTTCGCCCCGTCTTCAACTTGACCATACGCGCGGAACCCGAGATGAAGATCTGAGAGGTGAGCAACGATCACGGTTGATCCGTAACGTCGCTGATCGGTTGGAGGCCACTGAAGGAGATGTCCATTAGATCAACACCACTCAACTGTGATAGAACAACAATCTCCTCTTCGCTATCACAACTCCGTGTGAAGGTCACTTGGTGCCAGCCTTCCAGGGCCTCGAGCGTGCCTTGATCAGGAGCTATCGGCCCCCATGCAATCACACCTGACGCACCAAGCACGGAAAGGAGTTTCGTATGGGCTAACTTGGAGAGGGCAGATGTCCCTCCTAGCGGTGCCAAGGCTGAAGTATCCACGAGAACTAGATCGAAATGTCCTTGCAGGTCCGCAAGAAGGTCCTCGAGGTTGCCTATCCTTACACTCTCACGTTCTGTTGACCCTGAGCGCAGCTCTGTATCAAAGTGGTCCCTACCCAGCTCGACAACTGCGCCGGTGCGTTCCAAGACCTCTATCATGCTTGTCCCACGTTCCTCGCGCAGCATCCGCGGGAAAGCAGACACCCCTCCTCCAACTAATAACACACGCCACGAGCCATCTTCTTCGGGCATTAATGTTTTCCCGATCAGGATATCCCATGGCAACACTACCTCACCGGTCACAATCATACGCTGGCGCACGTGACCGTCTTCAAGCAGATATCGCACTCTCAACTCGAGTTCGGTCACCCATCGATCTTCCACCCGGACATCTCCGCCCTTAAGAACTCGAGCGGCACGGATATGAACCTGAGTTTCCTGGCCTAGGACGATTCCGTAAATCCTTCCACCCGCGGAGAGCAGCACAAGGCAACCTATGAGCAAAGATGCTGGCATAGGCACTCTCGTGAGCAGTAAACCCGTGATCATAAAGCCCAATGCCGCGCCCAACGTGGCAAGCGAAGCCTGCCAACGTCCATCGTTCTGACTCGTACTAAGAGATGCCATGCCTCCAAGCACAACGCCGCTCGTATACAGCGGAAATCCAGCCAAAAGGGCGAGCCCCAGTCCCTGGCTTATTGGACCCTCCCCGACATCCTGTGACACGCTCCAAGCCACCCCATAGATCGTGGCTATCGAGAATGAAAAGAGACATAGAAGCCATTTTTTTCGAAGACGATCGATGCCGTCTGTGCCTGGCCGAGCCGCAGTCCACAAGCCGCCACCCAGGGCGGCTACTTCAACGGCCAATACAGTCGTGAGTGACCGTACTAACCCAGGGCCTGCGTAGAGTAGCATCCCTAAAGCAACCTCAGCTGCTATAGCCGTGGAGGCCCCCACGAGTAAAGGAGGTATCCAGCCTAAACGCCGCAAGCGGGCGCTCATCAGCCGATTGAACCTAGCGTGCCCTGATGGAACACGAGTGCTGCCTTGGTCCCACTGGCTGTTGCGTTCGGTTGCCCAATAATAATCGAGTGATCCCCAGCACTGATCACCTCCTTCGCGGTGCAATCAAGCCAGGCAAGGCTCCCCTCTAGAACCGGGTGACCGGAAGGCGCAGGATCCCAAGCTAAACCATCAAACCGTCCATCAGACGGATATCTTGCAAACCGCTCAGCGAGTCGGGCCTGTTCTGCGGATAGGACGTTGATCACGAATCCGTCAGCCTTAATGATCTGATCATGAGATTTGGCGTCACGCCCTACACAGACCAAAACGAGAGGTGGATTAAGGGACACGGACGTGAAAGCATTAACTGTCAGACCCCTGGGTACACCGTCGTGGTCACGAGTTGAAACAATTGTCACGCCTGTCGGAAAACAAGCCATGACCTCTCGTAAGGAGACGTCTACGGCTTCGGGTGAGCCGCCTGGGTTGTCGTTTCGGTGCTCCACTTGCCTTCCGTTATCGTTCTGGATTCGAGACGGCCGCAGTCAAAATTTTAAGTCTCAGGACCCGGCTTGCTCACCGAAAGGTCCGCGCTAGCTTTCCGAGCTGGGGACCTCACTTTGAGGCCAGCACCAACTCAAAGGCTTGATGCAACGCTATTTGCTAGCAATCGCCGTGATCTTAACCGCGGCCACAGGCTGCGACAACGTAGCCTGGGGTGGCTTAGATATAGAGCTCAGACCTCCACCCACATCCAGCGAATCGAACTCTCCTGAGGCCTTGGCACCACTAGATACCCTGCCTGTAGAAACTCACGGTCCTCTACTACTTGCAGGACTTCGAAGTGGATCGAGAGCTACGCTAGTGGTAGTCGGTGAATTAGACGGAGATACTCTGGCTCCTTTTCCTGACCCAAGCTCGCTTCAAGAGGCAGAAGCCCTGACGACACTCACTAGGGCTGGTTCTCGCTGGACATTGTTCTCGGAGGGAGTGCGCGTCGGAACTCTAATCGTCGACACGGCAACCGTTGAGCAGGATTTTTGTCCTTCAAAGCTATCTGTTTCGGGAATGGTTGAACTTGTGCCAACAGCGAATGGGTTAGAGCGCCTACTGGCACTTCCGGAGTCGACGAACCGGACACTGGCCTATGAACCTTACCGTGAAATCAATCACGTGTACGATCAACGCGTTGCAACACTTTCCATGGCTTCAGCAGCCATTCCCAGAGTAGGCGCAGCGTTTCCGCCGAATGGATTGCTGGCAGCACGTCAAGATGTTCAGGCTTTTGAAATGGCTGGGTCCCCGGGCACAACTATTGCCGCAACCTTCATGTACGAAGACGAGCTGGCGATCGCTCCGCCTGGTCAGGACGCGTACTCCCTATTCCTTGTGGGTACTCAGGATGGAGAGCTTTACCAGGAAGCCTTCATTTGGTACAGGCCAGTCGAGGACGCAGGGAAGGGAGCTCCTCGCTATTTCAATCATCTCGACTGGGACAATGACGGACAAGCAGAAATCCTTCTCGACGTATTCGGTTCAGAAAGTCGATGGTTTGCAGCCTTAGCAAAGCGAAATGGAGAATGGATCCGTACATACCAAGACGCGTGCGGACCAGAACAGTTTTCAGGAAGCTGATGCGGCAACTGAGACTAGCATGCACCGTGCTCGTGCTCGTCACTCCAGTATGTCTTGTTACAGCCTGTCGATTGGACCAGCAAGAGAGCAGTACGAGCAAGAGCAGCGGGGCGATCAGTTTGCTCGATGCTTCAGGGGTACAACACATTTTACCCCGGCCAGCTGGCCGACTGCTATCGCTGGTACCCTCGGCGACTGAAACGCTGAGAGCAATGGGAGCCGCGTCGACTCTTGTTGGTCGTACTGACTACGACACCGGAACCTGGATTGCTGAGCTGCCCTCAGTTGGAGGCGGACTTGGGCCCAATCTAGAGGCAATTGTTTCACTCCAGCCGGATCTGGTAGTCCGTTTTGCTGGAGGGCAAGACCAAGCAACTCCTAGTCGGCTAGACGAACTTGGTATTCCCCATATAAGCGTCCGTCCCGACCAGATCGAAGATATCTATACGACAGCGAAGCTCTTAGGTCGCGCAACTGGCTACGAAGCTGCTGCTGACTCTCTAGTTCAAGCTATCCGGAGTAACCTGGAACGAGTGGCTAGCCTGACTGCAAAACTGCCTCGTCAGAGGGTCGCGTATGTGCTGGGCGGTAGTCCACCCTGGGTTTCCGGTCCAGGAACGTACATCCATGAAGTAATCACGTTGGTTGGGGGTGAAAATGTGTTTGGGGATTTGGGCCCACTCTACTCAGCTGTCAGCTTTGAAGAAATCTTAAATCGCGAGATCGATGTGGTGCTAATCCCTAATGAAGCGGCTGCTGATCCGTTTCTGAGTCAGGACGCGCGGATCGAAGTTTTTGGACCGGAACTTGAAATGCCTGGGCCAGACGTTGTGGAGACAGCATCCCGGGTAGCGGAACTCTTGCACGGAATAGAGTTGCCTTGAATCGATGGACCTTGGGTACAGGCCTCACGGTAGTCCTTGCCGCAGCGATTCTAGCAGGCATCCGGTTCGGATCAGTGCCTATCTCGAATGCCGATTTTTTCGCTGTTCTAATGGGTGAAGGTGACCTTGTCGACCGTAATATTGTCATGGAATTGCGGCTCCCGCGTGTTCTGCTAGGCATCCTAGTAGGCGGTGGCTTAGCAGTTGCAGGAGCTACCTTTCAGGCTCTTTTGAGGAACCCACTCGCAGAGCCATACATCCTGGGCATTTCTGGTGGTGCCTCAGTCGGCGCAGTTCTTGTCCTAGCCCTCGGTTGGACAATAGCAGGGTCGTGGATCCTACCAATCGCTGCTTTCGCTGGTGCTTTAGTAGCGATCACCTTGGTCTTTCGTATCGCGACGACTACCGGACGAGCTATGGATGTCCGTGTTTTGCTACTTGCAGGCGTAGTGGTAGCTGCATTTTTCTCAGCCTGCATAGCACTCATTTTCTCTATCTCTTCTGCCCAGACAGTTCAGAGCACCGTCCTTTGGATTATGGGCAGCCTAGCCGCTGCCAACTGGCAAAGTGTCGCCTTGACAGCAACCTACACTCTGCCAGCCACACTTCTTCTCATGCGGCTAGCAAGACCTCTCAATCTTATGGCAATCGGGGAAGAAACCGCTCATTACCTCGGCGCCGATGTTGAAGGAGTGAAGAGGGCTTCATTGGGTATTGCTGCTCTCATCACTGCCTCAGGGGTAGCTGTTGCTGGAGTAATCGGGTTCGTTGGGCTTGTGGTTCCCCATACGATTCGCCTTCTCGTTGGTTCTGATCATCGAGCGCTACTACCCCTTTCCTTCGTCGCCGGCGCCACTCTGCTAACGCTCGCGGATATCGCTGCTCGTTTAATACTATCGCCGACGGAAATTCCGATTGGAGTCATTACCGCTTTTGTTGGAGTCCCGCTCTTTTTAACACTACTCAGGAGAAACCTGAGCACTCCGTGAGAATCGAAGCACAAGGACTCGTCGTCCATTACCCAGGCATGGTTAGGCCGGCCCTCAATGACGTATCACTCCTAATCAATCCAGGACAACTCTATGCAGTACTTGGCCCTAATGGTTCCGGTAAGTCCACGCTAATGAAAGCGCTACTGGGTACGTCACCAGTGACGCAGGGAAATATCACATTTGACGAACGGGCTCTGGTAGATTGGAGCCGCCGTGAGCTTGCGCAATCAGTGGCTGCCCTACCCCAAACAGAGACCGTTGCCTTCCCGCTCACAGCCCGAGAGATGGTCGCTATGGGGAGATATCCACACCTTGAGCCACTTCAAGGAGAAGGTGATGGAGACCGCATAGCCGTCCTTAGGGGTCTCGAAGCGTGCCACGTAGCTGAGTTAGCAGATCGCGATGTGTCGACACTATCAGGCGGTGAGTTCCAGCGTGTCCGGATTGCACGGGCACTGGCCCAAGAGCCTCGATGTTTGGTCTTAGATGAACCAACCGCTAGCCTCGACATCAGACATGAAATGGAGATTTTCGAGCTCCTGCGGGCATCCACGAATTCAGGAATGACAGTGCTTGCCATCACACACGGTTTGGACACTGCTGCGCAGTTCGCTGACCGAATACTCCTGTTATCTCAAGGCAGGGTCGCAGCAGAAGGAGCGCCCGAAGAAGTGCTGACAGAAGAAATATTGGCGGCCGTATATGACTGGCCACTTTCAGTCCATAACGACGCACGGAGCGGTTCCCTAAAGATCCACCCGCAACGTTCTATGGACACATACGCTTGATTAACTCACGTGCACTTACCCTGGAAGGGTTTTGAGCAACTTGGAGTAAAAAGGCGACTACTTCGCTGCTGCTGCTACAGCCTCTTCCCGCAACTTCAAATAACTCGAGTAGCGTGACTCGTAGATTTGACCCTCTTCCACCCCAGTACGCACACCGCAATGCGGCTCCTCGACATGAGTACATGAGCGAAACCGACACATCGAGGCAGGACCTGAGAATTCAGGAAAGCACGAGGCTAATTCCTCCGGGACAACCTCCCAAAGAGCGATGTCGCTAAATCCAGGTGTGTCGGCAATCAAGCCACCACCAGTAAGTCGGATCATACGTGACGATACAGTAGTGTGCCTTCCGCCCCCGCTTTTACGGGATAATGCATGCGTCCGCAACCCAAGTTCTGGATCTAGAGCATTTAAGAGCGAAGACTTACCAACCCCAGAGGGGCCGATGAGCACAGAAGCTCCGAGCATGATCTCTGACCGTAAGGGCTCCAGTCCGTCTCCAGTCACGGCACTAACAGACAGCGTCTTGTAATCGATACCTTCGTAAAGGCTCTTAAACTCAGAGGCCATCGTGGGCGCGCCATCCAGATCAAGCTTATTCAGCACAAGGATTGGACTCATACCACTGGCTTCTATCAGAACCAGAAGCCTATCGATCAAATCTAAACTGACAGGAGGCTGACCCAGCGCAAGCACAGCAAACACCCTGTCGAGATTGGCTACTAGGACCTTGGCGTTCCGTCCACCACGGCCTCGGCGAACCAGTTCGGTTTTCCGCGGTTCCACCGACTCAATCGTCCAAACATCCTGTCCCTCAAGGACGCTGACGCGATCCCCGGTTACCACAGGGTTGCCTGACTGCTTTAGTCTCCCTCGCAGTGAAGCATGGATCTCAGCTCCATCATCAAGTTGAACCCTATAGACCCCCCCACCAGCTTCAAAAACTGACCCCGTTGCGGTGGGTTGGATGACTTTACGCCGCGAACGACTCCAGGGCGTTACCCTTGACCCCTTCGCGAAGCCTACGAAGCGCCCTGTCTCGAAGCTGCCGGATCCGCTCACGCGTAACACCGAGCATGTTCCCGATCTCTTCAAGCGTGTGCTCCCGCTCTCCCTCTAGCCCGAAATATAAACGAAGGACTTTTGCGTCACGGGCTTCCAGCGTTGTTAGCGCTTCGGTGATCATTTCATTCAAAAGCCGACTCTCAACTTCGATTTCAGGCTCCGCCGCCTCTTCAGTGATAAAACGCTCAACCAACTGCGAATCTTCAGAATCACCAATTGGCGCATCGAGTCGAATCTCGGCTGCGTTCAAAGTTTGCAGTGACTCCACCAACTCCGCGGTCAAGAACGTGGCTTCGGCCAGCTCTTCAGTGCTCGGTTCGCGCCCCTTCTCCTGCTTAAGCCGCTCTTTCTCACGAAAGATTCTCGCAAGATCACTGGCCCTATTGAGAGGCACGCGCACAGCACGTCCGTGATTGGCAAGTGACGCTAAAATGGCCTGGCGAATCCACCAGACGGCGTAGCTGATAAACTTCACGCCCTGCTCGGGATCAAATTTCCGGGCGGCCGTAACCAGTCCGACGTTCCCCTCTTGAATCAAATCTGTAAGAGAAACGCCCCGGTTCTGGTACTTTTTGGCGACACTTATCACAAAGCGCAGGTTGGCTCGCGCGAGCTCCTGAATCGCCTCCTGATCACCCTTCTGTGCTAGTGCACCGAGTTCCTTCTCACGATCAGGACTGATCAGCTCGTGGCGACTGACATCTCGCAAATATTGATCTAGAGCGCTCTGTTCCTCGACGCTCGCGTCGAAGCCTGAGAGAAGGTTTCCCTTCCCCCGCCGCTTGCGGCGCTTGGTTGTCGTCGGAGCGGCCATCTTCGTCTATTCTCCTTCTAAATCCCCGCCCAGTTTAAGCTTAGGGCAGGTGACTGTGATATTCGCTTGGCAATCCGTACGGTGCGAAGCCGTCAAAGATTACAATGAGAAGACACCCTGTCAACCTCACTTCAGGCCGAGGCACAACCCGCGCATGACTGGCGGCGCCCGGGCCACTTCGGTGCCTCCTGCTACCCCGCCAACAGGATCCGTTCCCCCATTTTTTCAGATATCCGTATCTAGAGTGATATAGGTTGCAGGCCTGACCTAGGACTATCTAACTTTTCAAACTCCAGAGCGCCCCCCACCCCTCTCTTTGTGCCAAACACGCTATCCATTGTTGGATTAACTGATACTGGCCGAACGCGGGCCCGTAATGAGGATAGCCTCTCAATGATACCCGACCTTGGTGTGGCTATAGTAGCCGATGGAATGGGTGGGCATCGAGGTGGTGACGTAGCTAGCCAAATTGCCGCTAACACGGTTTCTGAGGCCCTAAAGCAGGATCTCCGTGTCACCGCCCTAACGGAAGACAATTTCTCCGCCAGGCTGGGCATGGTCATGTATAAGTCACTGATCCAGGCCCACGAAGACATTCGGGCGGAAGGGGGACGACAACCACACCTCGAAGGGATGGGAACGACCCTGACAGCTTTGGTAGTAGATCCGGAATCTGGGGCGTATGTACTAGGTCACGTGGGTGACTCTCGAGCATACCGCTACAGAAATGGAGACCTCACTCAGCTGACTCGCGATGATACGTGGGTTCAGGAGCGAGTGGATGCAAGCCAATTAACGGCTGAACAGGCACGCAAACATCAGTTTGCCCACCTGCTAACACAGTGCCTCGGCCTAGAAGATGCCCCGACCCCCCACATCCTCCACGGATCGGTTAACACGAACGATTCGTACTTACTCTGCACCGACGGACTTGTGGGCATGCTAGCGGACCAGGAGATGGAGGCCATCCTCAAGACATCCCGAAGTCGCCCTAAGGACACACTTCAGGAGCTACTGGACGCAGCTAATAAAGCTGGAGGTTTGGATAATATCACAGCAGTGCTCCTAACGGTTTTTTCCTCTCTGGATCCCTAAGCGCTGATATTTCCCGAAGGCTGCATAATTCGACCTAGAACATTTTCAGGTGATACTTCTCTCCGCTCTAGCGTAAAGACACGAAGAACACGGGCTGACGTGTAGAGCTCCTGTGCGACCCTCGGCAGATCTAGGAGGCCCTCCAGGCCTTCCATATTCAACCGCTGTACCGAACCGCCTCGCCTCGCGACCAAAACCTCAAGCTGGAACATGGCGTACTTCACCGGAAAATCTATTACGACCTCCCCCGATTCGAGTCCAAGATCGACTGCCAAATCATCTTCGACGGCTCGCTTCCACAGAGAGTCGCCCACAGCCCAGTTCTCAACCTCTCGGCCCGTCAGGTCAGCTGCGGTAAGTTCTAGGGCCCGCTTAGGAAGCTTCCTTTGCTGAAGAGCGGGTAGCCAACGTGTCGCGATGCGAGTAGCAACCTCTCCATCATCCTCTTTTGACCTACGAGCAATCAGGTGGAGCAACTCCTCATCCGTCGGGCCAACGAGTTCGTCTGGCACGAGCAGCCCGACACGAAGCGCATCCTCGACAATCCGTTTATAGAGCGCCGTCGCTGCGCGTACCGCGTGGTGCCAATAAACATTCCGGAACATTTGATACTTAGCAAAAAGTAGCGATTCCAGAGCAGCAATAGCTTTCTCGTGGACACCAATCTCATAAAGCTCGGTCTCAGGATCTTGGATGAGTTGCAGCCCCTCTAGTAAACGGGGCACGTCGACTTCACCGTAGGGAACACCACAGAACAAAGCATCTCGTTTCAGATATTCCATCTTGTCGAGATCTAGGCTCCCACTAATGAGGCCGCGCAAAGGAATCTTACTATCACCCCTGATGAGTTCGTGCAGGCGGTCTGGTCCCGTTACCCCGAGAGGTGAGAGAGCATCTCGCAAGGATGCAGAGGAGAAGAAGTGCTGGGCAATGTCTTCATGGTGCCCAGGTATAGGCCCTTCCTCCAATTCCTCTAGAGCGTGCGAAAAAGGATAGTGGCCAATGTCGTGGAGAAGGGCAGCGTATGGGACAAGCTCCTCCCCATCCCAGACTTCAGGCGGCACTCCTCCTTTATCACGTAGATAGCGAAGTGCTGTTTTAGTCAGGTGATAAACACCAAGAGCGTGGTCAAAGCGGGTGTGCGTAGCACCCGGATATACCAAATGGGTGAAACCGAGCTGGCGTATATAACGAAGTCTTTGAAACTCTGGAGTGTCGACGATCCGCAACGCGGTAGCATCGAGACGGATTGTGTCCCAAAGAGGGTCCCGAAAAATCTTTTCTCGGCTTGATGACATACCAGAGGCCATCCCTAGGTAAACCTAGAAAACAGGTCCGACAGCCTTATGCACAGACTCGAGTTCGACCACGAGTTCCTGTTCAACCGTAGTTGCCAGACTCACACCAATGCAACAGGCAAAACCTGCGATAAACCCAGGAATCATTTCGTACAAGTCGTAGAAACTCTCTTTGAAAAAGACAGTCCATCCAACTGTCGCGACGAAGCCACCGACCATACCTGCAACCGCACCTGCCTTAGTCGTCCGTTTCCAGAATAACGAACATAGAACCACGGGTGTAAATGCACTCGCGATACCCGACCAGGCAAATAAAACGAAGTAGAAAATCACTCGTACCTCTAGAAGTGCTACCCAAACAGCAACTGCACCAATCACAACAGTCACCGCCCTACCCAGTAAAGATAAGGTCCTCTCTGTTGCATCCGATTTAAGTGCCTTTTGCACGATGTCCCGAATGACTACAGACGAGGCCAAAATCAAAAGTGAATCCACAGTCGACATAATCGCCGCTAAAACTACGACCAGAAATATGCCCGTGAAAAATGCTGGAAAAAGTGCTGCGCTCATCTCAGGTAGTATGGTCTCCGGATCTACCAAACCAGGAAACAATGTTCGTCCAGCCATACCTCCGAATACAGCCCCCACATCAAAGCCAATCACACACACTACGGCCCAAATTCCACCGTCAACAATCTGCTTCTGGTCCCGTGCTGCCATGAAGCGGGTGAGTAGTTGGGGCGATCCCAGGAAGGCAAAGCCGATCGCAACAAAACCAATCGCACTGCTGATACCGGCTGCACCGAGTCCGAACTCGCCCATAGGTTGGAGTAGAGCTGGGTTAGCAGCCCCTAACGCTTCTAGCATCTCCCCCCATCCGCCAGCCGCTGCGATACCTACAATAGGGAGCGTTACAAGGCAGCCAAACATCAACACGCCTTGGATGAAGTCGGAGTAAGCGACTGCCTTGAACCCCCCAACCACAGTGTAAAAGAGGACAATTCCAAGACCTATGAAGACCCCTGGTGTGTACCCAGTCCCAAGAAAAGAGTCGAATGCCTTGCCAGACGCAGTTAGTTGAGCAGCAGTGTAGGCCATTACCATGCTCAGGATGATGACCGCCGATAGCCACCGGAAAATGTGACTGGTATCGCCAAACCGATTGGTCAAATAGTCGGGGACCGTGATCGAGTCAAAGCGGTCTGTGTACTCCTTAAATGGGCGGGCTACCCAGATCCATGCGCAGGCGATCCCGAGGACCTCACCAAAAATCACCCAAAAGGCGTGCACACCAATCGCGTATCCCATGCCGGTCAAACCGAGAAGGAGCCACGCACTCTCTCCGGTAGCGTTAGAGCTGAACGCTATTACCCATGAAGGCAGGCGCTTACCAGCCACATAGTAACTCTTCAGGTCACCCGACTCGCGAGCCGCCCAAAACCCTATGGCTAATAGAACGCCGAGGTAGCCAACGAGAACTGCAATGACGGTTCCAGAAGTCACGTTAGTTCCTTCGGTCTCGCCGCCGCGCCCGATAAAACAAGACCTGGAGCCCCAGTCCTAGCCCCACTGCGACAAAAAGCAGGACCCAGGCATCTAATGGCATGCCGAGAATCACCCGCTGATCCTGTCACAGGCGGCACCGAACTTATCGATGCCTTCGGACATTTCCTCTTCAGTAATTAGCAAAGACGGCCCAATTCGCACGACTGTCCCGTGGAGCCCACCCTGTCCTACTAGCACACCTTCCTCACGGGTCGCTTCCATGAGCCGGTCTGTGCGGTCCTTATCAGGCTCCTTTGTCTCCGGGTGCCCAACAATCTCAATGCCCTGCATAAGACCCATCCCACGGACATCTCCAATCCACGAGTGTCGGCTCTGGATACTCAGCAGACCTGCTGTAAGTTGGGCCCCTCTCTCCTGTGCGTTTATCGGCGCAGCTTCACCCCTAAGGACGTCCTGCGTTGCGCAAAGCGCAGCCATAGCGACAGGGTTGCCCCCAAAAGTTGAGATTGTCTTACCCTGCCAAGCATGTGCGATCTCATCTGTTGTGATCGTCGCACCTACTGGCCAGCCGTTCGCGATACCCTTAGCCATGACCATGATGTCCGGCTCCACGCCCGCATGCTGGATTCCGAACCAGTGCGATCCGGTGCGACCAAAACCTGCCTGTACCTCATCGATGATTAGAAGCCCCCCATATCGTCGGATCACCTCGTGGGCCTTCTTGAAGTACCCTGGGTGAGGCACGATGTAACCTCCCACGCCCAGGATCGTCTCGGCAATGAATGCGGCAGGCTTGCCATTGGTGGTCGTGACGATGACTTCTTCTAGATCCTCCACAAACCTGTCAACACATGAGTCGTCACAAGGCTGCTTGTAAGGGCACCTGTAGGGGTTAGGAGCTTGGGCATGCTTGATTCCAGCTACAGGAGTAGCCAGCGGTCGCCATCCTGCTTGAGCGGTGATGCTTGTTGCGAGAGCTGAGCGGCCGTGGTACGCGAGCCTAAGCGCAATAATCTCGCTTCTCCCCGTGGCCAGACACGCCATGGTAAGTGCGGTCTCGATCGCTTCAGTGCCAGAATTACTGAAGAACGTCCTCTTCAAAGAGCCCGGTGCGATATCTGCAATCTTGCGAGCCGCCTCAACCTGAGTCTGCGTAGCGTAGAGGGTCGAGACATGACCAAGGCGGTTCATCTGTTGGGTCACAGCCTCGTTGACCCGAGCGTTGCAGTGGCCAACCGAAGTGGTGAGAATTCCCGCGAAGAGGTCAAGGTACTCGCATCCCTCAGCATCCCGCACACGCACCCCCTCACCACCCGTAAGCACTAGCGGTTCCTTATACATGTGGAGAATGGCTGGAAGGAGGTACTCTCTCTGCCCGCGAACGATGTCTGCGCTCTTGGAGTCCGTCGAAGAAGTAGATGTAGTCATATCGTTACCACCGTGAAATAACTACGCGTTGGTCAGTGAAGAACGAGATTGCGTCCTTGCCTGCTGCCTTCAGGTCTCCATAGAACGAACCCCTTGAACCACCAAAGGGAAAGAAGGCCATTGGTGCAGCTACACCAATATTGACTCCGATCATGCTGATTCCGGCCTGGTACCTAAACTCACGGGCAGCCTTACCACTCGTAGTAAAAATCGAGCACGCGTTACCGTATTGGCTTCCATGCATCATAGCTACAGCCTCATCGATATCTTTGGCCCGGTTAATTCCCACGACCGGCCCAAAAATCTCTTCAGTCCCGATCGACATATCCGGTGACACATCTTCGAATACAGTCGGTCCAATCCAGTAACCACCCTCAAGGCCGGCAACAGAAGCGCTGCGGCCGTCCAATGACAATTTGGCTCCGTCCACCTCACCTTGGTCGATAAAACCCTTGACGCGGTCCCGATGTTCGGCCGAAATCACCGGGCCCATATCCGTCGACTCATCCAAGCCATCACCGAGCTTGATTGACGCTGCTTGGTCGAGCATGCGCTCACGAATCTGTGCATGGGCGTCGCCGACTCCAATGACAATACTACCCGCCAGACATCGCTGTCCGGACGAGCCAAAGATTGAGTCATGGCATGCAGCCGCAGAAAGATCGATATCAGCGTCAGGAAGGACGATTAAATAGTTCTTGGCCCCTCCTAGTGCCTGTACCCGCTTACCAGCACCTCCAGCTCGTCGGTAAACAATTTCCGCTACGTGGCTCGACCCTACAAAACTCACGCCTATGATACCTGGGTGATCGCAGATCGCCTCTACGCTCTCTCTGCCACCATGGACAACATTGAGCACACCCGGAGGCAAACCTGCTCTTTGTGCCAACTCGACAATTCGCTGATGGGTAAGTGGATCTTGTTCACTTGGCTTTAAAACAACCGTGTTACCCGCGGCGACCGCGTAAGGCCAAAACCAAAGCGGAATCATCACCGGAAAATTGTATGGAGTAATGATCCCAAAAACGCCCATCGGCTGCCGCCATGATTCACTATCGATACCCTGTGCGATGCCCTCAACCGTGTCGCCCATCATCAGCGTTGGCATCCCACATGCGTGCTCGATGTTTTCTATACCACGTTGAATTTCCCCACGAGTCTCGGCAATAACTTTCCCGTGCTCAGCAGTGAGGAGAAGGGCTAGTTCTTCCTTGTGTTCCTCGATCAGTGTCTTGAGGCCGAAGAGTACACGAGCGCGTTGTGGTGCGGGGGTGGAGCGCCACGCAGGGTACGCGGCTGTGGCAGCCTGCACGGCAGTATCCACATCTCTCTTCGTGGACATAATAACCCGTCCGAGTTCTTCACCCGAAGCTGGGTTCGTGATCGCAAGCGTATCCACCGAAGCCGGGGAAGCGAAGGCCCCACCCACGTAATTGCTGACATAACTACTCAATTAAATCTACCTGTCACTGTTAGGAGAGCTGCGCTCAGCAGGTCGGCAAGTAGGCCAAGACCCCGGTTGCCCGTCTCGGCCAGCAATCAGAGTCCTCTGCCTACGGCTTGTGAATTCATCGTCCTCCGAAGCCAGGTAGGCCAATGATGCCGTAAGTACAGCATTATTGCGAATGTCACCGAAGACGAGCTTGTCGTACGTATCCCTATTGGAGTGCCATGTGTGTGTGCTGTAGTTCCATCCGAGTGCGCTCAGGTTAAAACCTGGCGCACCCCAACACATGAACGACGCATAGTCCGATCCCCCTCCACTCGGATTCCCTGGTACATCTAGGTCGATGTGCTGAGAAACCTCGGCGGGTACCTGAGCCAGCCACCTGGCCAACGAGCCCCCTGCGTCAACCAGGCCTTGGGCAGACATTGTCACAACTCGACCCGTGCCGTTGTCCTGATTCCAGAGCGCCTGAAGCCCCTGAACTACCTCAGGGTGATCCTCGGTAAATGCTCTTGAACCGTTAAGGCCCTGCTCTTCACCGTTCCATAGGGCGATGAGAATTGTACGCTTTGGCTGTGGGTATACCGCAGTCAGAATCCGCATTACCTCAAGCATGAGAATGGACCCGGAACCATTATCAGTTGCCCCCGACGAACCTTCCCAGGAATCGTAGTGAGCGGACAGCACGACGTACTCGTCTGGTAATTCAGTACCCGGAATCTCTCCGATGACATTGTAGACTGGGACCTCACCGAGGTTCTCAGCCTCCGCGGTGACTCGTAGTAAAGGATCCTGACCATTCATCGCAAGCCGGTAAACGAGACCGTAGTCTTCACAAGACAGATGAACTGTGGGAGATGCTCTGTTCTCGGCATCAAAGATCCTTGCCACACCAGAGCCCCCAGGCCAACTCGATGTGATGATCCCCACCGCACCAGCCTCTTCTAGTGCGTTGTGAAGCTCAGTAGTTCCTCCTTCTGCCTCACGGGCAACCGCGACACTCTGGTTCCAGCGTTGATTAGTAGTGCGCCGAGCCTCGTCCATCTGGACGACAGATTCGCGAATGCCAGATTGGATCCACTGCTCGTTGGGGCGGCAGGTAGGCTGCGGAAACGAAAGCATAACCCATTTCCCTTCTACCGTTTCAAGGAATGCTTCCCATTCAGTCGCTGTGAAGAGTTCTGGCACATATGTGACACCTGCATCAAGAGGCCGGCCATCCGTGCCAGGGCTCCATGCTAGAAGCCCGCCTTCTAGAGATCGCACTCGTGGCTCAAGAAGGTCAATGTGGCTTGGCCCTCGGTCCCATCCCTCCCAGGTGCCATAGTTTTCGAGTCGTGCTTCTACCCCCCAACTCTCAAGGCGCTCAATCGCCCATGCCTGAGCCCGCTCCATCTGTGGGGACCCAGTGAGACGAGGTCCAACAGAGTCTAATAGCGCCTGAGCCATAGGCTCGAGCTGCGAGTTATTAATCGCCTCGTTCCAGATAGCCCGAAGAATGCTGTTATCTGTTGCAAGTTGTTGGGCACTCAGTGGAACAGGCTGAAGAATGGTAAGGAAGATTACTACGGCAAATCGTCTCAAGGGGCCTCCTTATAAACCTGCCATCTTCTTAACTAGATCAAACTCGGATTTCTTGACTGATTGAACGGATAGGCGGCCATACCGTATTAACTCCATTTCTACCAGTGCTGACTCTGCCTTGATGTCCGGAAGACTCAGTTGCTCAGGAGCCTTTGATACAAACTCAACATCGACCATGAACCACCGTGGATTGTCGGGATCCGATTTTGCATCGAAGTAATCGCTCTTCTTGTCGAATGCGTAATGGTCTGGGTAGGCCTCCTTGCAAACCCGGGCTATTCCAACAACACCTGGCGGCTTTGCATTGGAATGATAGTACAACACCTCATCTCCCAATTTCATCGCACGCATGTTGTTTCGGGCTTTGTAGTTTCGGACACCTTCCCAACAAGTGAATCCATCTCGTCTAAGGTCGTCAATCGAGTAGACGTGGGGCTCAGACTTCATCAACCAATACTGCTTCGACATCAGCTTCCCGGGTAAAGATTGGGGCCACTTAGCGGAACACAATTATGGGGCCTCGCTTAATCTACAGCGACCGCCCGCTCATCTAAGCTCCGTCTGAACTGATAGCTACTCGAATATCACGCCAACCCTCACGCTTGAAGATGCTGTAACTGAGAATAGCACGCGTCAAATGACCGAGAACGATTGCCAACCAAATCTCAGCCGGATCAAGGGTTGAGAATGTTTGGATTAGAAAGCACATCCCCAAGGGAATGAAAATCTGAGAGATAAAGGAAATGTACATCGGGCTCCTGGTATCACCTGTTCCCTGAAGACCACCGGTATACGCAAGAGCCACCGTGACGAATAGTCCGGAGACAGCCAAATACCTAAGGAGTTGAACGCCTAGACCCCGAACGATGGGGTCTTCCATACCAAAGATGCCAAGAAGGAGATTTGGTATGAACAGAAAAGCCAATCCGATTGTCGCAGCCAAGAAGAGTCCGTAGCCAGCAGCAGTCCGAACTGCTTGGGCTGTGCGGTCGGGGCGGCCTGCGCCCAAATTCTGACCTGCGACAGCCGCGGTTGCGCCCATAATTCCGACTGACGTCCACGTTATAAAAGAGAATAGTTGACTATAGCTCACAACATAGGCCGCCTGTGCCTGTGCACTCATTGCTAGAGACCCAATGAATGCGAGCAAGAAGACACCCCCGACATTCATTGCCACACCCTGAATTCCCGTCGGGAGGCCGAACCGAAAAAGCTGTCCAATGATCTCCCAGTCGGGACGCCAGTTCATACCGCGGTGAAACCTCACGACCCACTTGCCACTGAATAATTCGAAGATGGCAAAAACGCTAATTATGCCGCCTGCGATGACCGTCCCCATGGCTGCGCCCGTCGTGCCGAATGATGGGATTGGGCCCAACCCACGGATAAGGATGACATTAAGTGTGATGTTCAGAATGGTCAGGACTATACCGAGACGAAGTGGTGTCTGTGCATCCCCCGCCGAACGTAAGGCCCCACCCAACATGAAAAAGGTCAGCATCCCAAATGAGAACACGAACATAATCCGGAGGTAGGAAAGGGCTTCTGCCTGAACCCCAGGGGTTGCGTTAACCAACTCCAAAAGCATCGGTGATGCCATGTATCCAATCGGAGCAAGCACTAAGAGGACTAGCCCCATCGATGTGAGAAAGGCTTGATAGACCGTTCTGTTTACCTTCTCGGGCTCGTTCGCTCCTGCAAAGCGAGCAACCAGCACACCCATTCCGGTGAAGAGTGAGCTAATGAAAACAATCACAACGATAAAGATTTGCCACGATACCCCAATCGCCGCGTTTCCCTCGTACCCTACGAAACGACCGACCATAATATGGTCAACCAACCCTTGGAGCCCTCCGATGATATTCTGAAGCATCGTGGGCCAGGCAAGTTTCCACACGGCTCCACGAATGGGGCCCTCGACAATGGACCGGTCGAAGGCCTTAGCTTGATTCGTAGTTTGGCTCACAAAAGCGGCCGGCGTCGCTCACCTGTGGACTTACCGTGACAGCCCATCCGACTTAGCGAGCGCATGCCGGACAGTCTACAGGAGGCTAGAAGTTTGAGCGTCACTATTCGAATGCGGTGAGTGTGTAATAAGCCGTGCTGAACGAGCTAGTCTACGAGGATCAATGTGGTCGACACGATCCACAGCAAGAAGATCACACTGAGGAGAATCCACTGGAGCTTAGTCGACTTCTGCTCCCCTCGTTCAGCGTGGAACCACGCTACGACTGAAGCGGCGGCTACCCCAAAGACCGCTAATGGAAAGCTCACGTCAAGCCAAGTTGGACCCAGGTAACCAACGTCAACTAGGCCAATTACCAAGCCAACAAAAGCGGCTCCTGCAAGTAAAGATCCCCCAATAAACTGTGGAATCCTGCGCCTGAGGAGGCCATCTAATGTCGATAGGTTGTCAGTAGCAACAACCACCGTCGCTGATGCATCCCCACCACCCTTGAGAATGCTCTCGGCACTCGCGGCACTCGGACGGTGGTTTGGTTCACGATTGAGGCAACGCATTAGCAGATCGGCGACATTAGGATCGATATCCGGACGTAGTTCCCGCAAATTACGTAGCTCGCCACTGAGATGGGCAGTAATCCATTGAATGTTTGTCTTGGCCTCGTAAGGCCCTTCACCCGTGTACAGTTCGTACCCTAGAACTCCCAAAGCGTACATGTCTGCAAGTTCAGTAAGATCTTTATCGAGAAGTTGCTCAGGGCTGAGGTAACGAGGATCGCCCAACATCTGCCCAGTTTGCGTCAGACGCGTCACATCCTCTCCACTCGTCACTAAAAGAGCAGCAATCCCGAAGTCGGCGAGAAGCGCCTGTTTTCGCTCCTCATCCCAAAGAACGTTGGCCGGTCTAACGTCCCGGTGCACGATCCCTTGTGCGTGAGCTGCTGCCAATGCTGAAACAATACCCAAAAGCACTTCTTGGGCTAATTCAGAGGCGAGCCTCCCTTCGGCTGCTAGGCGATCCTCCATAGTCCTGCCTTTTACGAAGCGCATGACCAGGTAGGGTGTTTCGTCCGGAAGCCGACCGAAGCGAAAAACCTGCACAACATTCGGATGCGACAGTGAGGCTGCTGCCTTCGCCTCCCGTTCGAACCGTCGGCGAGCGGTCTCATCACGGGCCCGCTCAGGGAGAAGCACCTTCACGGCGACCAACCGGCCGAGTTCTTTCTCTCTGACCAGGTACACAGTGGCCATGGAACCCCGACCCAACCTCTGCTTCACTTCAAAGTCTGGGCCCAGTGCCTCCTGGAGATCCTTGATTGACCTAGAATCCTCGTCAGCACCGGTGGGCGGTGGATCTTCTGGTACTGAATCGTCGTTAACCATTGCAGCGCCAGGATATAGGCCAATTGAGAGTCTCACAAGCAACGCCGTACGTGCCGTGTAGGGTGCGGCCTCCCCTCAGTTGCCTTCCTGTCTCGACTTTACTCATAAGGAGAGGCACCGACGTCCCCTAAAACCTTACGCTCTCGCTATCGAGGACCCGCTACTCTCACTTCCCCTGTAACCTGATCTTCAAATTTTTGGAAGTTCTCTTTGAACATGTCCGCTAGTCGCAAAGCAGCCGCATCATAGGATGCTGCATCTGCCCAAGCGCCCCTAGGTTGAAGAACCTCTGACGGAACACCGGGGACGGCCACGGGCACATCCAGACCAAATACAGGATCCCTGACGAATTCCGTCTCTGTAAGTTGCCCAGTTACGGCAGCATCTACCATCGCTCGGGTATGGCTGAGGTTCATGCGACTCCCCACCCCATATCCACCTCCAGACCATCCTGTATTCACAAGCCAAACTTTCGCCCCATGCTGCCTCAGCCTCTCCCCAAGCATTTCAGCATACACTCCCGCTGGACGTGGAAGGAATGGCGCTCCAAAGCAGGCACTGAAAGTTGCCACTGGCTCTGTCACTCCGCGCTCTGTCCCAGCGACTTTCGCAGTGTACCCAGATAAGAAGTGGTACATCGCCTGCTCAGGTGTAAGTCGGGCGATCGGCGGCAACACACCAAACGCGTCGGCAGTCAGAAATACTACGTTGTCGGGATGTCCACCCCTTCCTGATGTTATGGCATTATCAATGTAGTGAATAGGGTATGATACTCGTCCATTCTCAGTAATTGAGTCATCATCGAAGTCGATCACTCGTGTGTCCTCATCGATCACAACATTCTCAAGAATTGTCCCGAACATCTGCGTTGCCTGATAAATCTCAGGCTCTGTCTCTCTCGATAAAGCAATGGATTTTGCGTAGCATCCACCCTCAAAATTGAATACGCCTTCATGGCCCCAGCCATGTTCATCATCACCTATAAGAGAGCGGCCAGGGTCCGCTGACAGTGTGGTCTTGCCCGTTCCTGAAAGTCCAAAGAACAGAGCTACGTCCCCTCCCGGACCTGCGTTCGCTGAACAATGCATGGGAAGCACGTTCTTCTGAGGTAGCACGTGGTTGAGGACCGAAAAAATCGATTTCTTTACTTCACCTGCATACCAGGTGCCTACTACCAAGACCTCACAAGCACTGAAATTGACCACAACAGCAGTTTCCGACTGTGTTCCATGAACTGATGGGTCTGCCTTAAGGCTCGGCGCATGTAGCACAGTAAAGTCGGGCGCAAATCCCTTCAGATCCTCCGAGCTAAGGCGGAGGAACATGTTGTGAGAGAAGAGGGCTTGCCATGGGCTCTCCGTGACTACCCTTACGCTGATTCCGTGGGTTTCATCTGCTCCGGCCTGAGCGTCCTGTACAAAAAGGTCCACGCCGTTGAGGTAGTCTACGACCTTGGTCCGAAGCAACCCAAAATGCTCTGCCGACACAGACCGGTTCACGGGGCCCCATTCCACGGTTGCTTCCGTACTTTCGTCACGCACTATGAATCGGTCGTTAGGAGACCGTCCGGTGTGCGGGGCTGTCATAGTAACCATGGCACCCATATGTGCTAATCTTGCCACACCCCTACCGAGGGACTCCTCGTAGAGCCGCGCAGGTGAAAGGTTCCAGTTTACTTGACGCTCAGGCGTAAGGCCGTGCTTTTCAAGCTTATATCTATCCATTCCCTTCCTGCCAATCGACTAAGGGCACTATAGCCAGGTCCTGCCAGGCCCTGAACCGAATACCTTCGGTGCAGGGTTTAATCTGCTTGAATAGTCCCAGTAGGACCGGTCCATCAACACCGGAACCACCCAACTAATACAAAAGCATCTTCGCCGCATTCACGGCAGAGACTACCCATAATACCAAGACTTTGGCGGGTCTGCGCAGGTGAGTAAAGGGGTGGGTCCGACTAGAATTTATTTGGCACCCGGAGTTATTCCAACTTAGCCAGCATACTCCTGTGTGCTACTTGAGGGCTTTCTGTGAGTGATATGCCATGTAACCTTAGTTTCGGACGTGTGGTCGCGTATGTGATGCTACAGACCCACCACAGTCCTGTAGGCTCCATCAAACTCTCTCCGAACGAAGGCAAGCCACATTGTCCGTTGAGCGCCGCACGGCAGTAATCACTGGTATCGGCCCGATCACCGCAGCAGGAATCGGGGTCGGGGGGCTAGGTACTGGATTACGTGACATGCGCTCTCCGGTAGGGCCCGTCACCTTGTTTGACTCCGCACCCTTCAGAAGTCACATGGCAGCAGAAGTGAATTTATTCAACGCTGCCGATTTCATAGCGAGCAAGCGAACAAGCCGGTTGGACAGGTTTGTCCAATTCTCGCTATCGAGCACTAAACTTGCGATTGAGGATGCCGACTTAGATCCAAGCAGCGTAGACCCTGCCCGAACTGCTGTGCAGATGGGCTCAGCGATGGGGGGCATAGCACACGCTGAGGTGCAACTCCGAAAATTCGTAGAAGGCACCGGACGAGGCATCGACCCCCGCCTTGCAACCACAACCTTTGCTGGGGCAGCAAGCTGTCACATAGCGATTGAGTACGGATTTACGGGACCTAATACAACGAACGCTATGAGTTGCGCAGCAAGTACGATCGCTATTGGAGAAGCAGCGCGACTTATCCGAGACGGGATAGCAGATATTGCAATCGCAGGTGGAGCTGACGCGCCACTCGCTCCTGTATGCTATGGAGCATTTGCCTCAATTCGTGCTATGAGCACGCGAAACGAGGCGCCGACAGAATCCTGCCGCCCATTCGACAAAGACCGGGATGGGTTTGTCATGGGGGAGGGGGCCTGCACATTCGTACTTGAAGAAGCCTCGCAGGCCCGCGCAAGGGGCGCCAACATCTACGCTGAAGTTCGAGGTTTTGGCACCAACAATGACGCGTATCACATGGCCGCCCCACACCCGGATGGGTCACACGCGGCAAGGTGTATGCAAGCGGCAATCGAAGCTGCTGGATTGGCCATAACCGATGTGGACCACGTGAATGCTCATGCTTCGAGCACAGTGCTAAATGACAGCACCGAGACCAAGGCCATAAGGAAGGCCCTTGGATCGCACGCAGACCGGGTTCCGGTCACGGGCACCAAGCCATATCACGGGCATGCGCTCGGAGCTTCTGGCGCCATGGAAGCTGCCATATGCTGTCTTTCTCTACGTGATGGTTGGATCCCGCCCACACTAAATCATGAGGCTCCAGGCGAAGGCTGTGACCTAGATTACGTTACGGGAGAAGGTCGCTCGAAAGAACTGCGAGCAATAGTTACCAACTCGTTTGGCTTCGGCGGAATAAACGCTGTCCTTGTGCTAACCTCACCGAGTTAGGTTCCATAACATTCTTTGGCAGAAATCCCTTCAGAGCTCTCCATTTTACCCCTGCCCCCACTAATACTTCGTGTCTAAGTAGAGCCTGGCAAAAGTTGCCTCATTTCAAGGAATTAACCCAAGGACAAGTTCTAGGATTCAGTGCTTGTGACTTCTTTAAAGTGGGCTGATCGAATGATTAGAACACACTTACTCCCCTATCGTTCTAAAGCCCCCAGTGCCCAGGGACATCTTTGCACAAAGAAAAAAACCTTTGACCCCGCAAACGTGCTTTTGTAGTTTCCCTGTCCGCCTAAATATTCTTACGATGCTGGTTCGGTGTCTCAGTAACCCCGGTACGCTTGGTGGCATTGGGGGGTCTCTGGGATAATCGGGCAGCCGTATTTGACCCGCAGACGAGGAACGAGATAGCCGAATGTTTTCCTCTGCCCGTGGCCTGGACTCGTTTGACCAGTACCTGCAGGACGTAGAGAAGTACCCTCTCATCCAAGACCCACAAGAAGAACGTGAACTCGCCCGTCGAGCGCGCGTAGGAGACAAAGAAGCAGCTGAGCGGTTAGTTACCGCCAACCTTCGCTTCGTAATCTCGTACGTTAAGAAATATCAAGGACGGGGACTTGGTCTTGCTGAACTAGTGTGTATCGGGAACGAGGGACTTCTAAAGGCGGTGAAAAAGTTTGATCCCGACAAGGGTGTGAAGTTTATATCCTACGCCGTGTGGTGGATCCGCCAAACCGTGCTCCAGGCACTCGCCGAGCAAACCCGCTCTGTTCGGATCCCCCTGAATCAGAACTCAAATCTCGCCAGGCTAGCACGAACGGATACACAGCTGACTCAAACTTTGGGGCGCTCTCCTACAGATCAGGAGATAGCGCAAGAAATGGAAGAGCCAGTTGAAACTATCCGTGCACTGCGACGCGTGGCCGCCTCCGAGCTCAGTCTTGATGCGCCAATAGATCGCGGTGATCGAGACAGCTCTAGTTATGGAGAGCGCTTTGCTGGTGCTGCCGGTGAAGATATCGAGGAGGACGTGGAGGCCATCGCCCGACGTGATTTCCTCGAGACAATGTTCGAGTCTTACCTGACCGAGCGGGAAAGGAAGATCCTCTACCTGTACTACGGCCTCGACGATGGTGAGGAACGCACACTTGAAGAGATCGGCTCTTTACTCGGAGTGACGAGAGAGCGCATCCGGCAGATCAGAAACCGTGCATTCGAAAAGCTACGGGAAAGCCCTCACGGAGAGTCGTTGTCTGGGTTCTGGAACGCCCACTAGGCTTACCAGGACAGTAGATTTTATGGGCCCCGTCCAATTGTCGGACGGGGCCCTTTTTCTTTTAGAACTGCGATCAGTGAAGCGCTGTGCCTAAGGAAAGCCACTCCCACAAAGGATTTTTACCCTTGAGGCAAGGCTTCACTTGGGTTGTTGCCGTCTTTCTTTCTTCGGTTTTCTCCGAGCGAGAGCTTGCAGCTGTAGCACAAGACAGGGGTAATTGGAACGAAGATCGAGTGATAAAACTGATCGAAAGAGCCCGAACTTCTCGACGATCTGTGGTAGTGGACACTGTTTTCACATCGTACCAAACCAAAGCAAATGGCCACATCTACTTTTTCCTTGACCGACCTGGCGAGTATGGAGTCAGCCTTATTAAGGCAGACCAGGTGGCGCTTGAGGCCTTCTGGGAAGCGCCGAATGCAACCGCCCAGCGCATCATAGGTCGACGTGACGACAAGCTCCTTCCCACAAACGTTCGATACCACCTTGATCACCTTACCCTAATCCAAGACGATTTCGGTGACCTCATCCGTATGGGTGACGGTGACGAAGTCGAGGCCGTGCCACACCCCCTCGGGCCGGGTTCAGCCGGAATTTATGACTTTCTGTTGGCTGACTCTTTGACGATCAGCTATTCAGGTGGGGTGGAAGAAGTCCGCGTATATGAAATTAGCGTTCGACCGCAGGATTTCGAACGTCCGGGGTTTGTGGGGACTGTATATCTCGACCAAGCGAATGCAGCAGTCGTAAGAATGAGTTTCTCATTTACTCCGGCGTCGTACGTTGATGATTCAGTGGACTACATCCGAATCTCACTGGATAACTCCCTGTGGTTAGGCAAGTATTGGTTGCCCAACCGCCAGGAAGTTGAGATTCGACGGGAGACACCCGTATTCGATTTGCTTTGGGGTAGCATCATTCGTTCTAGGTTTGAAATCTCTGAATATGACTTCAATCCAGAACTTCCTGCCTCGCTCTTTAGGGGAGGGACCGTGGATATGGCACCTCCTGATCAAATAGCAGCATTTACTTTTGAAAGTGGTCTTTTCGACGCCCTTGAGGACTCAGGACTTGAACCAACTCCCTCGTTGAGGGACGTTCGCTCACAGGTAGGTCAGATCGTTGGCAACGAAGTTTTGAGTGGCCTCAAGCCATTGCGGCTCTACTTCGGTGCTCTTTCTGATGTAGCAAGCTACAACCGAGCTGAAGGTTTTCGGGTCGGAGCCGGCCTGGCATTTAGACCGGAGAAGCAATTGCTAGTTCGGACTCAGGGAAGGTATGCGCTCAGCCGCGAAAGTCCCTCCGGTGCCCTAGCTGCATCGACCCACTCTGGAAGGATATTACCTCAGCTAGATTTGTATTGGGACGAACTTGGTGATATCGGCGGGCACCCCGGAGCTGAAAGGTTCTTGAATACAATTTCAGCACTGTCAGGTAATTACGATTTCATCGACCCGTTTTTCCGTAGGGGTGCAACACTGACACTCTTCGGCAACCGACCCAACGCTGCATCTATCGCATTCACGTGGGAGGAACATCGGAGTGCAAACAATGTTGTCTCTGACGATCCCATCAATAACCGATTTCGCCCAATACTGTCGGTGGACGAAGGCTCGTTGGGGGCCATCCGCATAGAAGTTCCTACACGAATTCCTTGGGATGGAAGAGCACAATTCTTTGGCGAACTCGGTCGCCTGGGAAACAGAACTTACACATCGTTAAAAGGTGAGGCACGATGGGAGGTCGGTAGCTTGAATCGACCTTGGCATGCTCAAGCAGACCTTGCCGGAGGATTTGTCACGCATCAGGCGCCGGTCCAATCGCTCCACTTATTGGGCGGCCGAAATACTTTGCCGGGGCACGACTATCGTACATTCGCAGGCCATCGCTATTGGTTACTCCGGATCACAGGCACACAAACGGTTTACCCTCCGCACGTAGGCATACGTTTCATCGGCGCACTGGGATCAACTTTTTTGAGTAATCGCCAGTTTCCAGCAGATTGGATCGTTCAAGACTCGAGAGGTGTGCGCGCTTCCGTCGGATTGGGCCTTGCCTTAGGGTGGGACACCTTGAGGCTCGATGTTGCACACGGCATCAGCGGTGGTGGCTGGGAAGCCGTCATTTCCGTGGATGAGCGGTTCCGCGATTGGCTCTGAAGCACTCTTGGGAACCGAAGATCGAATTTCTTGACGTGTGTACGATTGCAGTCGCTTGAGGTATCCCCAGAAACTAGTTGTCCCGGTGGCACCCTGACTCAGGCCTTACACATGTACCAGTTCTCACCGACGCCCCACTCGGCCACAAGCGGAACGTCTAGTTTCATTGCTCCTTCCATCTTGGTCACCACTAGATCACACACTGACGCTACCTCGTCCTTGGGTACTTCAAGAAGTAGTTCGTCGTGCACTTGTAACAACATTGTGGCTCCTGTGTCCGCTCGGTCGAGCTCAGCCTGCACTTCGATCATTGCATTCTTCATGAGGTCAGCCGCGGTCCCTTGGATAGGAGTATTCTGAGCTACACGCTCACCAAACTGACGCACATTCCGATTCGCTGACTTCAGCTCAGGCACGTATCGCCTGCGACCCATCAGCGTCTCCACATACCCCTTCTCTTTGGCTATCTCAACCTGTGTGTCGAGAAAGTCACGAACGCCCTTGAAACGCGCGAAGTAAGTGTTGATAAAGTCGCGCGCTTCCTCTCGTGAGATACCAAGCTGGCGGGCGAGCGAAAAAGAGCCCTGGCCATAGAGTGTCGCGAAGTTGACCGTCTTTGCCTGACTGCGCATATCTAAGGTCACCTGATCGATAGGCACCTCGAAAATCACGGAAGCAGTCTGTTTATGTACATCAATGCCTTCGGTAAATGCGGTCACGAATGCCTGGTCCCCAGAGTAGTGAGCCATTACGCGAAGCTCAATTTGTGAGTAGTCCACTGCTAGGAAAGTCGCGTTCGGCGCAGCTATAAAGCCCTTTCGTATTTCCCGACCGACAGTGCTACGAATAGGAATATTTTGAAGGTTAGGCTGACTAGAAGAAAGGCGACCCGTCGCGGCCACCGCCTGATTGAAGTTTGTATGGATTCGTTGGGTCTTCGAGTTGACCAACTGTGGTAAGGCATCCACGTATGTGGAGCGAAGCTTTTCTAGTTCTCTGTACTCCATCATCAAGCGTGGCACGTCATGGCCCATAGCCGCCAATTCCTCGAGGACACCCGCATCGGTAGAAGGCCCGCTCTTCACGCGCTTGATGACCGGCAACTCGAGTTGTTCGAAAAGCACCCGACGTAGCTGGGGCGTAGAATTCAGATTAAAGTCACACCCTGCGATCTTAAAAATGTCCTGTTGAACAAGGTCGAGTTCTTGTTTGAGCTTTAGACCCATCCTTCGGAAGAAATCCTCATCGATCGCGAGGCCTGCTAATTCCATTTGAATGAGCACTGGGATCAGCGGCATCTCGAGCTGGATCATGAGTTCCCCGAGCGACCCTTCTTTAAGTTCCTCACGAAAGTTTGCAGCCAACTGTGCCGAAAGGTCGACCGATTCACACAGGTAGTTAGAGGCCTGCTCTACAGGGACCTCTGCAAAGGAGATTGCACTCTTGCCGGTCCCTGTGACGTCTTTATACGTGAGTACTTTACGCGATAAGACGTCCATAGCGACCACGGGTAGATCATGGCTCCTCCTGCCTGAGTCCAGGACGTAGCTTGCTACCATGGTGTCGAAAACAAGACCGCGCAGCGTAACTCCTGCTTGGGATAGTACAAGAGCAGATCGCTTTAGGTTATGACCTACTTTATGGACAGCCGAATCACCCAACACAGCCTTGAGATCCTTAAGATCACCGTCCGTTAACGGTGGCAGGTTCCGAACTTGGCCCTCTTCTTCGCCCTCGAATGTCAACTCAAAAGACTGCAGATGGCCTAGCGGTAGGTACCAGGCTGCCCCGGTCTTCACGCTCATAGCGATCCCAACTACAGTGCCACGCAGAGGATCCCTTGTTGATGCTTCAGCGGCCACAGTAACTTGGCCAGCCGCAACCACCGCAGCGACGACATCCTGAAGAACATCGACATTGTCTACGACCTGGTAATCAGTCTTCCGTTGCTTGAGTCGACCAGTGCCGGTGTTTCCTTCGGTCTGCATCGCTGTCGCATAATGCTCAGCAAGTCTACGAAATTCCAGCTCGAGAAAAATATCACGCAGTGCTTCATTATTAGGCTCACCAACCTTCAGGGCCTCAAGATCAAGTGGCACGTCCAAATCGGTCATGATCCTTACTAATCGTTTAGATAGCCTCACATCATCGGCATTCTCTAGAAGTGACTTAGAGGCCCGAGCTGGTTCGATCTTTTCAGCATGCTCTAATAGCTCTTCGACAGTCGGATACTGTCCAAGAAGTTTCAGCGCTGTTTTTGGACCGACTCCTCTAGCACCTGGAACGTTATCCGACGCATCTCCAACAAGTGCCAAATAATCAGTGACCTGAGAAGGTGGAATCCCAAACTTCTTACTTGCGTTGCCCTCTGTAACCCACTCCGCAGCAACGCCGGTTGCCCCCCCTCTCCCTGGATTCATCAAGTGAATGCCAGGACGGACAAGTTGATAGAAGTCCTTGTCTCCCGAAACGATCACAGCTTCCAGTCCAACCTCACATGCCTTGATCGCAAGGGTGCCAATCACATCATCAGCCTCATACCCGTCCAATTCTACTATTGGGTCGTGGAAGGCTTCAACGATGTCACGCACCCGACCTATGCTTTCACGCAGGTCATCAGGCATCTTCTCTCGTGTTGCCTTGTATGCAGGATATTCCTGATCACGGAATGAGTTACCTGCATCGAAAACGACAGCCATGTATTCGGGCTGAAATTGCTCTCGAATATCCATCAAGAAACGCGTGAACCCGAATGGTGCGGACGTATTTTCCCCAGCAGCATTCGTCAGGGGTCGGGAGATGAACGCAAAGTATGAGCGGTAGATCAATGCGTACGCATCGATCAAGAAGATCCTGGGTGCGCTCTTAGGGGGGATCTCCAAGTACTTTGGGGCTAGAAGGTCTAGATGAAGAGAAAAGTTACGAAGCTTGAAGATACCGGCTCAACGATTGCCAGGCGACGCGTGCGCTGAAAAAGAAACGAGCCCCGCAGCCTTTTGCTGCGGAGCCCGCATGACACGAGTCGAAATAAGTCGTCAGCCACGCATAACGTTGGCTGCCTGGGGACCACCCTCAGATTCATGAACTTCAAATTCCACTTCCTCGCCCTCACTCAAGGTACGAAAACCTTCTGCTTGAATCGCCGAGAAGTGAACGAAAACATCATCACCCTGAGGATGCTGGATGAATCCGTAGCCTTTTGAGTCGTTGAACCATTTGACGGTCCCTTTCATGCTTCTCCTCCATCTGCTTGTTAGATCTAAGCCACGCAACACGCGGTTCATCCTCCACCTTAGGCGGTTCATCGTGGTTAGCGCAAGAAGACGCAACGGGAGTCAAGTAACCATGTAAGCCAATCCGCCAAAACGCTGACAGCAGAGCTGGCATCCGATGACGCTTGAAGGTGATGCCGAGTCCACGACAGGTACGTAGAGCACAAAATCCAGATACAACTATTGGAGGGTCGAGCCAGAATACCGATAGCCTGTATTTGCAGCGGGCAGCTTGTCGCTGCGCACCCTAAAACAGGGGCATACTCTACCGACAATTCTAGTTTGCGTACAAAGCCCGGTATAAACCTAGGTTCCGTCGCACACTCTTTACATACCCTCGAGTCTCATTGATTGGTATCCGCTCAGTGAAGCGGTACGGGTCAGAAACCTCTGGATAATTACGCCATCGAGTTGCACGCGTCGGCCCAGCATTGTATGCAGACAAGACGAGTGGTAGATCGTTGTCGTACCTGGCACTCATATCAACGAAGAAGGCAGCTCCCAAATGCAGACTCACCTCCGGCTGCGAGAGTGCCTCTTCGGTGAATGGGCGGGGGCCGTGCCTCCGCGCTAACTCAGCCCCAGTCGGCGGCATGACCTGCATGAGACCAATCGCCCCTGCTGGACTCACGATATCGGCTTTGAATGCTGATTCCTGGCGTATCATCGCAGCCATCATGATAGGATCTATGCCCCATTCCTCTGCTTCAATGTGAATAAGGTCACGATAAGGGAATGGAAATGTGACACGTAAGAGATGGCGATCCCAGCCGCCTCCATCATCGAGAATTGCCCACCCCAGGTTGATGCCATCGATCGTTCGACCACGTTCGATCAGTGCCTCTGCAAGTCGCAGTCTCACCCGGCGGTCCTCCTGCGCTAGGTCACTTAAATAGTCGATCTCGGCGGCCACCCCGCGCTCCAGGCCAGCCTCAGTGAGAACATCAAGTCGTCGAATCCCATCGGATAACCACGCTGGCTCATAAGCCGCCTCACCTTCCGGTATATCTAACTCGTAGGGAATACCAAGAATATCTGCCGCAATTACAGCATAGTAGTCGACCGGCTGCTCCCGCCGAACTCGCTCGAGATATACCTTCGCCGCAGCAGTGTCTCCAAGCTCCAGATGCATCCTCCCTGCCCAGTACCCAGCCTCTTGCCAACGGCGACCTTCTGGAAAGTCCTGCAAATAAGTTTCAAAGACCTCTCTGGCCGCGCGTAAATTCGATTGGCGCAGATGGATCTGTCCCGCACGCATCCGTGACTGACCAGCGCGTGCAGATTCTCTCGCGTTCTCTGAGATGAATGCATAACGATCTAGAGCCGCAGCTAACTGCCCTCTGACCTCAGCACTGGTTGCATCACCCCAAACAATTTCGATAGCCTGGCTACTACCCGGATATTCATCGATAAGCCATCTACGAAGTGTGCTTGCTTGAGCATCCAATCCCTGACGAATACGCATACGACGCCACACTTGGAGATTCCTCGCACCTATCTCTGGATCGGTCGTGACTTCCCTCAGGACGCGGAACTCTGCTAGAGCTTCATCTTGGCGAGCCGCAACTGTCGCCATTAGTCGAGCACGTTCTAATCGCACAGATTCACTAACTACAGCGCCCGATCCATTGGCAAGCGCTATAATTCGATCATACCCACGGAGAGCCCTTCTGCCATCGCCCGCCCGGTCAAGAACCCTCGTGAGTTCAGATGTTCGCTCAAGGTTAGTATCACCCAGATCTAACAAGGCCGCTGCAGCCCGTGAGCGAGCAGAACTATTGGATTCCTCAAAGCCTTGATCAAGCAGGTTGATTGCTGAAGCAGTGTCACCTGCCGCTAGGCTTAGCAACCCTAGTTCTACGGCAACGCTACCCTGGCGGGCACCATCTGTGGACCCCAGAAGAGAACGGAGCTCCAGCTCAGCTGCAGTAGAGTCGGCAGCGATCAGATAAGCGTCCGCCTCAGTGCGCCAAATGACATTGACAGCAAGATGGTCAGCGATATGCGGCAAGAGTGACTGAACCCAGACGACCTCTCCTCTTTCCGAGGACGCGAGAGCCAACTCCACAGCCGCCCAGCTCCGCACAATCGAAGACCCACCTAAGGATTCAAGTGTGCGGAGGGCTTCTGCGGAGTCGCCGTAAAGCCAAAGAGTGTGCACCCGCCGAGCAAGCGCTGCAGTCCTCTCCAGTGACTGTGTCCCTGTTCGGCTGGCGAAAAGGCCATATAACCTCGCGGCCTCAGCCCATTCTTCTTCATGCTCCAAAGCACGCCCGAGCAGGTATAAACCCGCTCCCTCATCCTCTGTCTCGAGCCAATCTGCTTCGTTCAATAGCTGAATAACAGCTTGCCAATTCTCCCAGCCTGCTTCGGCCCGAGCTAGTAACAAGACCTCACGAGACGTCCCTTCTTGCGCCTGTTCCGCTCTAAGCATCCGAGCTGCATGCCAAAATCGACCGGCCTCAAATTCAGCAATTGCAGAATCCGACAGGGAAAAGCTTGATTCTGTTCCAGAAGTCGACTCAGGGATGAAAGTCGCGTTCCATGTCACCAAAAGTACAGCTGCTGTGAGCACGAGTCTTGCGATCATGGCCCGCCACGGTGGAGTACTTCGGAACTATGGCCCAATGCTATTTCTTTAGTATATAAAAAGAGGCCATCCCAGTCCGGGATGGCCTCTTCAATTTCTCGAAATGAGGATTAGCGTCAGGCGCTCCGACCCGTTTCGATTGCGTGTAGTGTGTCGACCATCTTTTGCGCTGACTCCTCCATATCGATGACCATTCCATCGATCTTCGCCACGAAGTAGTTATGCCCAATCGACACCGGAATAGCGATCATAAGGCCGGCCGCAGTCGTGAGTAATGCAACCTTGATACCGCCAGCAACCAGGGTTGCCTCAACCTCACCAGCCGCCTCAATAGACTGGAAAGCGAGAATCATACCGATCACCGTGCCAAGGAAACCGAGAAGAGGTGCAATATTGGTCAGCGTCGCCAACACTACTAGCCAACTCTCGAGCTTGCTCATTTCAATGAGGCCCTGGTTTTCGATGGCCTTCATTACTCGATCCGTACCCTCGTCATGTCGCTCAAGCCCCGCATTCAGAATCTTTGCTGCTGGAGCATCAGTCTCTCGAGTGAGTTCAAGGGCTTCTCCAATCCGTTGCTGGGTAAGAAGCTCGTCAACCTCCTTAAGGATACCGCGTGTCTTAACCGCCTTCACCGTTAGCGATATGAACTTTAATATGATGACGACGATGCCGAGACCGAGGCAAAAGGCCAGCGGCCAGCGCATGAAGCCCGTGTCCCCCCATAGCTGGTTGACCTGCTCCCCAAACGTCAATTCAGGAGCATCGATACCCGGTATCTGCAGCAGGGCGGAGTAGAGTTGCATCACCAAGGGGGACCTCCAACGAAAGTTCTAGTTTTAGCATGATAGAGCCCCTCCACAGCCATAACCGCGGAAGGGCCGGAATACAGAGGGAGGCAAATTGGTCTGGACTCCTGAGGGTGTCAACCCCGGATTCCTACCACGGCGTCCTGGTGATGGCAGGCTGTGAAATGCCCTTGCCGCGTAGTGTCTAGAATCGGCACCTCACCCTTGCACTGCTCATCCTTACCAAAGTGAGGACAGCGCGGATGAAAAGAACACCCGGTCGGGGGATTAATAGGGCTTGGAACATCCCCCTCCAGCACAATCCGCTCTCTGTCATCGCGATTGATCGGGTCGGGCCTAGGAACTGCTGAAAGTAACGCTCGTGTGTACGGATGCCGTGGCTCACTGTAAATATGGTTAGCATCGGCAATTTCAACGATTCGGCCAAGATACATCACGGCTACGCGATCACTCACGTGCTCGACCAAAGCTAGATCGTGCGCGATAAATAGGTACGTGAGGCCGAGCTCCTGCTGGAGGTCATCCAAGAGGTTCACCACCTGTGCCTGCACTGACACGTCCAATGCACTCACAGGCTCATCTAGAACGAGAAAGTCAGGCTCGACGGAGAGTGCCCGAGCGATCCCGAGACGCTGGCGCTGTCCCCCACTGAATTCGTGAGGATAGCGATCAACATGCTCCGATCGAAGTCCCACTAACTCTAGAAGCTCAACTGCCCTCCCGCGTCTGTTTGTTTTTGCTAGACCGTGTACGTGAAGAACTTCCTCCAGCATTGCCCCCACCGAAAGGCGAGGGTTAAGTGATCCGAAAGGGTCTTGGAATACAAACTGCGCCCGGCGGCGGAATGCCCTAAGTCTTTCATCGTCCATCGCCCCAACATCCTCACCATCGAACCGAACCACACCCGCTGTTGCTTCAAGTAAGCGCAGTACCGTGCGAGCTGTTGTAGACTTGCCACAGCCTGATTCCCCGACTAACCCGAGAGTCTCTCCTCGCCATAAATCGAAGCTGATACCGTCTACCGCTCGGACGTGGCCGACTACCTTACCAAAAGCGCCACGCCTGACCGGAAAATGCTGCTTCAAGCTGCGAACTTCGAGCAAGGGACGTGCGCTGCGATCGACCACTAGCCCGCACCAGTCAAATTAACTGCTTCAGTCTTGCAGCACCGTGAAGACCGGCCCGCACTCTCGAGGGTCACTAGAGCTTGCTCTTCCTCACAGCCGTCTCCCGCTTCCGGACATCGCTCCCGAAATCGACAGCCCCGCGGCCAGTCCACTGGATTAGGAACTGTACCAGAAATTGAATTAAGGCGGCGCCCCGAGTTTGTCACAGAAGGCAATGAAGCTAGTAAGCCCCTCGTGTAAGGATGCGCAGGCTCAGTGAAAATCTCATTTACCGTACCTGTTTCAATCACCTGGCCGGCATACATAACCACAACACGGTCACACACCTCTGCCACAACCCCCAGATCATGGGTGATCAGTAACACTGCCATCCCATGACTAAGGCTCAGTTCTTCGAGTAGTTCAAGGATCTGAGCCTGAATCGTGACATCTAAGGCTGTAGTGGGTTCATCGGCGATGAGAAGCTTCGGCTCACATGAAAGGGCCATTGCGATCATAACGCGCTGGCGCATACCCCCAGATAGCTGATGAGGGTACTCCGCTACCCGGCGATCCGGGGCAGGAATACCAACCTCGTCCAATAGACGGATTGCTTCATCCCTAGCCTCTTTGCGGCCCATTCTGCGATGTACCCTGAGGACTTCGGCGATCTGGTCGCCAACAGAATAGACTGGGTTAAGGGAACTCATTGGCTCTTGGAAGATCATTGAAATCTTGTTCCCTCGAAGATTCCGCATCCGTCCTTCATCCGCACCTATGATCTCGTCACCCAAGAATTTCACTGAACTTCCGGCCATGATTTGGGCGGGGGGCTCTGGTAGAAGGCCCAGTACTGATAGTGAAGTTACAGTCTTCCCACACCCCGACTCGCCAACAATCCCTAGAGTCTCTCCCTCATTCACCTCAAAAGAGACACCATCCACAGCCTTAACTACGCCCTGATCCGTAAAGAAGTACGTGCGTAGGTCCTGTACTCTGAGCATAGGCTCCATCATGTCCGAAGCCTTGGGTCGAGCGCGTCCCTAAGACCATCACCCACTAGGTTAAAGGCAAGAACCGTGAAAACGATGGCGAGGCCTGGAAACGTGGAAAGCCACCAGGCACCGAGAAGATCATCTCTCCCGACCGCAACCATCGTCCCCCAAGATGGGGTGGGCGGCTGAACCCCAAGGCCAAGAAAAGAAAGACCGGCCTCAAGTACGATGGTATTACCTATACCCAACGTGGCCGCTACGATGACCGGCCCGAGCGCGTTCGGGATAAGATGCCGGAGGATGATCCTGCGTTTCGAATAACCTAGGACAGTCGCAGCCTGAATGAACTCCCGCTCACGGAGACTAAGCACTTCGCCACGGACAATTCGCGCAGTACCAGGCCATAGGGTAAGCCCAAGGACCGCGACAATCATAAAAATGGAAGACCCAAAAAGCCCGATGATCGTGATCAACAGAACCAGGCGTGGAAACGAGATTACTATGTCTACAAACCTCATAATCAGTCCATCCACAATCCCGCCCATGAATCCCGCTACCGCCCCAAGTAGGGTGCCTATGGTTACGCTGATACTGACCGCGACGAAGCCAATCGCCAAAGATATACGGGCCCCGTACAAGAGACGAGAAAGCACGTCCCTGGCGTAATTATCTGTCCCGAGGGGATGTACAGTAGATAGTCCTACATACCGCTCAGTGATCAAATTCCCCTGAAACGCCGGGTCATATGGAGCCAGCAGAGGAGTAAGGAGGGCTACTAAATAGAGAGCAATGATGACGATCAGGCCGGCTACTGCCGTGTGGTTCTTAGAAAAAGCTCTAGCCGCCAAATCCCACTGACTGACTCCAATACCTAGCGGACGATCCGACCCTGAGACGTCCCGCCACGACCAAGTCCAAGCCACTATAAGAGACACCACTAAGGTCACTAAGGCCAAACTTTGGTCCCACGCGCCCCCTAGCGCACCAATTACACGCTCGTAGCGGGCCGTCAGAACCCAGAGGCAGCCAAGCCAAGTAAGAAGAACAGTCCAGCCCGTCCCCCAGCGCCCGGTCAATAGTTGCGGCAGGCCAGGAAGGGCAGCGGATACGACTCTCCATCGCCTACGGGCAACTAAGAACCCGTCACTCATACCTGATCCGAGGGTCGATCACCGCGTAGAGTACATCCGCAATGAGGTTCGCAACCACAACCATAGATGCGAAGAAGAAGGTCCCAGCCATCACCAATGGATAATCTCTGATGAAGATGGCATCGTAGATCGTCCGCCCCATACCAGGCCAGGCAAAGATCGTCTCAATGAAAATTGTCCCACTAAAAAGGACTGGGATATACAAGCCGACCAGTGTGATTACTGGAATTAAAGCATTACGGAGCGCATGCTTGAAAACCACGACTGCCTCCGACAACCCCTTCGCCTTTGCTGTTCGGACGTAATCCTGTCGTATCACTTCGAGCATGCTACCGCGCATGTAGCGAGCAATGCCTGCAGTGAGAACCAGTGCAAGAGATAGGGTTGGTAACACGAGGTGCATCACCCGGTCCCGGACCTTTTCGCCGAAAGTCAGGAAATCGTAGTCCACACTTACTATCCCGGAAGCTGGGAACCAGATTGGCAAGTCCCACACATTACGGGCAAAAAGACTAAGAGTCAGAATCAGCATTAGAGCGAGCCAGAAGGACGGCATCGAGTAAAAGAAGAGCAATACGACGCTCATTGCTGAATCCATGATAGAGTACTGCCGGACAGCCTGTATCGTCCCGATGATTATGCCGAAAAGGAATGCTACAAAGAGCGCGCAAGCAGACAGGATGAGTGTATTAGGCAGGAAATCCACCAGCACTTCCAGGACCGGCCGAGAGTGTGAAATAGAGTGACCGAAGTCGCCGGTAAGCATCGCACCCAACCAACGCAGATAGCGCACGTGTACGGGTTGATCCAAACCAAAGTTGATGCGCATCTGCTCGATGACATCCTGGGTCATCCCAGGTGACAGGAAGTATAGGGTCGGATCACCCGGAGCTAGGTTGACCGCAAAAAAGACGATCGTGGCAATTCCAAGTACAAGCGGGATTGCACTTAGCAATCGTCTAATGATGTATCTCGTCATCCTAGCACATCAGAAGCTCGAGGGCGCTGTGAGGTCGACCAGATCAGCGGCTTGCGGGATCCAAATACCAGTCCTTGATATTTAGCCACTCACCACGTGCATCCATCTCGACCCCCTTCACGCGCCGATTGACACCCTCAAGTCGATCTGGAAAATAGAAGTAGGTATAAGGCTGCTCCTCAATGAGGAGTTCTTGGTACTCCCTCCATAGCGCCATGGCCTCTGTCCGGTCTGCTGTAATACTGAGCTCTTCGAGAAGTCGGTCGATATCCCCGTTGTCCGTACCTGACCATGCATAGGGCTGATTGATACGCTCAGAATGAAAGAGGTCGATATCGTCTAGCTTGAACTCCACCACCCAACCCATAACCACACCATCGAAGTCTCGAAGATCTGGTGTGTTGATTTGTTGGAGCAACGTCCCCCACTCAACCACCTGCGGCTGAACCTCGACGCCCACTGCACTTAGTTGCTGTTGCATAATTTCCGCGATGTCCTGCCGCTGCTGGTTCCCTGTGTTGTACTTGATGGATAATGACAAACGTGTGCCGTCTTCCGACTCACGCACGCCATCCCCATCGCGGTCTTGCCATCCTGCCTCCTCGAGCAGAGCCCGAGCACCATCAGGGTCGTATGCTAAGGAAGGCATTGAGCCTGGATCGTATGCCCAGTGGAAGGGCGGAACACCTGTATTCGCAACCTGCCCATAACCCTGGAGAATCGCTTCAACGATCTCAGCCCTGTTTGTCCCTATAGTTATGGCACGTCGGACACGGGGATCGGCAAGCTGCGGTTTCCGTGCATTCCAACCAACGAACACATAACTCCTGCCTGAAAAATTTAGTAACTCAAGGTTCTGATTATCGATTATCTGTTGAGCTTGATCCGGACGCGGTGCTATGTACACATCGATATTTTCGATGAGTAGCTCGGTGAGAAGAGTCGTCTGCTCTGGGATTACTCGGTAAACGTAGCGGTCTAAAAATGGACGGCCGCCGAGGGCTTCTGGGAATGCCGGATTAGCCTCGAAAACCCATCGGTCCTGCGGGACGTGCTGCGCAAACACGAAGGGGCCATTGCCGACAGGACACTGCGTGCCATACGGATGCAGCTTCAGTTGATCACGCGGAACATCACCTAAGAGGTGTTCCGGCAGGATCCCAAGCGTGCGGAACGGGTCCATAAAATCGGCATGCGGCTCTAACAGGATGCGAATCGTAAAGTCGTCGACAACCTCCACGCCATCTGGACCCTTAACGTAATGGTCCCAGAATGCAGCGTTTGGGAAAGCTGTGAGCGGATCGGTGACAGCTTCGTACGTGAAAGCTACGTCATGGGCATCGGTCTGTTCTCCATCGTGCCAACGCACGTCCTGCCGAATATGGAACGTGACGGCTCGCCCATCAGGAGCAACCTCCCAATCCTCCGCGAGATACGCGCGTGGCTCACCACCTGCATCGTAGTTGATCAAGGTCATCAGACCAACGAATTGCTGATGCTGCGCGTCAGTATAGTTAGAAGACACGGCTGAGTTTAAACCATCGGGCATGTCACCGATCGTACCCAGAACCACGGTGCCTCCGTAGCGTGGCTCATCAGGAATCGGATGAGCTTCACGCGCCTCAGCCATGAACGTCTCGACTGCCGGGATTACCTGTTGGCAAAATGGATCATTCGAGCCGATGCCGGCATCACTACCCCCACAGGATGACAGGCCCAACACAGCTCCAAGTCCTATCAAACCTTTCTTAAATAATTCTTTCATTTTCGCCACGTCCATGACGTCTTATTGTAACGCTCATTTTCGAGTCGGCCTGCAGTTTCAATCTCTTCGTGCGTATACCCTACTGAAGCCCACTTGCCCCCTAAGTGACCCTTTAGGTTCACTGCAACAGCTCTAGCTACAAAATCAGGGCTTGTGGCACCCACCAACTCCCTCAGGGTCACTGACGTTGCCCGGCTACTCGTATCTCCGAATAGGCCATCAAGTTGCGACTGATCTCCGTCCAAGAGTATAGAACCATGCTGTAGCAACCTGCCGCCAATTCTAGCCTGCGCACTTCCCACAAGTTTCCGACCATTTGCAGTGACTTCCCCGGCCGCAGGTGACTGGAAGCAAGGTCCAGATGATAACGGCTGGCACTGCCTGTCCTTAGACAAAGTCACCGGTGCATTCAGCGAAATGAGAGCCTTTGCCAATGTTCTATTGATCTCTTCGTAAATTTCTCTAGGTCTAACGGTCTCCCTAAGTGGTATAACTATTGAGTAAGTCAGTTCCTTATCATGCAGAACGGCACGACCACCAGTAGGTCTGCGCACGTACTCGAAGTTAGTGCTGCACACCACCTGTTCACTGTAACGACCGACCGCTGGCTCGTTCCTGCCGAAAGACACTGTAGGTCGCTTCCAGCTATACAATCGCAAGACCCCTTCATTCCGAGGCAAACACACCGCGAGCGCATGATCGAGTGCCATATTACGCGGACCTGAACGCGGCACATCATGGATCAAACGCCACGAGATCTCTGGGGCTACCATCGATCGTTGCGAGCAGAGCCTAGAGACCAAAACGCTCAGAACTCCCAAACATCTCCCGGCATCATGATCTCAACCCTAGCCCGATCACCTACAGCAGCCTTAAAAGCTCCGACATCTTGCACAATCAAGGGCCAGGTATCGTAATGCATCGGGATCACAACCTCGGGCTCAATAAACTCAACTGCCCTAACCGCATCTTCTGGACCCATTGTGAAGCGATCACCGATGGGTAGCATTGCAACATCGACTTTCCCTTTGAGTAACTGCATATCCATAGTCAGGCCTGTGTCACCCGCATGATAAAAGCGCTGTCCACTGGCAAAGTTGATTAGCACCCCCGCGGATACAGATGTGAAGGCCTCTCCACCCGGTAGCTGAACGATACCACCGTGCGGTGAATTAGTGAGCTTCACATAACCAAACGGGAACTGCACCCCGCCACCGATGTGCTGAGGGCTCGCCGGGAATCCCTTGCTCTCCATATAGGCGGCAATCTCAAATGTGGAAATAACCGTTGCGTTGGTCTTCTCAGCCAGCGGAATAAGGTCTGCAACATGGTCGGCATGACCATGGGTTACAAGAATGAAGTCAGCCTCGACATCCTCGACGGCAAGTTTGGTAGCTGGATTATCTGAGAAGTACGGATCAATCACCAACTTGCTACCATCATCCGCCTCAATAGAGCACGTGGCGTGCCCATGGAACGTCAACTTTGCCATAAACCCTCTCTCTCAGATCGGAATAAGAAGACCTTAGTAATCATGTAATCGGCCTTAGGTCAATCAACGATCGATAGACATTCTATCTGGGCTAATCGTAAGCCTCTACCGGCGGACAAGAGCAGACGAAGTTTCTATCTCCGTGGGCGTTATCGACTCGCCGCACCGGAGGCCAAAATTTCGCAGCGTGAGTCCACGGCGCAGGATAAGCAGCGCTAGAGCGTGCGTAGGGATGGGCCCAATCATCTGCGGTCAACATTGCAGCTGTGTGTGGTGCATTTCTGAGGACATTATCATCCGGGTCTGCAACACCAGCTAGGATTTGGTCCACTTCCCCCTTAATAGCGATCATCGCGTCACAAAAGCGATCAAGTTCTTCTTTAGACTCTGATTCAGTCGGCTCAATCATGAGTGTGCCAACAACTGGCCACGACACGGTAGGCGCATGAAAGCCATAGTCGATGAGGCGTTTCGCAACATCTTCCTCTGTGATGCCCGTCGCCATCCTCATTGGCCTAAGATCCAAGATGAACTCGTGGGCGACGAGGCCATTCACCCCGCGGTAGAGAACATCAAAGTGGTTCTCGAGTCGTTTGGCCATATAGTTGGCATTGAGTATCGCTACCTCTGATGCACGCTGGATCCCGCCCTTACCCAACATGGCGATGTAGGCCCATGATATCGGAAGGATACCCGCACTACCCCAAGCAGCAGATGAGATCGCCCCGATTGCTCGATCCCCTCCCACATTGTGGATCGGGTGGCCTGGGAGATAAGGAGCTAGCTTGTTGTTGACACAGATCGGGCCCATTCCTGGCCCACCACCCCCGTGTGGTATCGCGAACGTCTTGTGAAGATTTATATGACACACATCTGCACCGTAGTCACCTGGGCGAGCGAGCCCAACCTGCGCGTTTAGGTTAGCCCCATCTAGGTAAACGAGCCCGCCATTGTCATGCACGGTGCGGCACACATCCTGGATACTTTCCTCGAAAACACCGTGCGTTGACGGATATGTAACCATAAAGGCCGCTAGTGCTTCTGCATGTTCATGGGCCTTCGCGGTTAGGTCTTCCACGTCGATCGTGCCATCTTCGGCACTCTTCACTACCACCACCTTCATACCTGCCATCACTGCACTGGCCGGATTCGTACCATGAGCAGAAGCAGGTATCAGGCAAATATTTCGGTGGGTATCCCCGCGGTCCTCATGGTAAGCACGGATCACCAAGAGGCCAGCATACTCACCCTGCGCGCCGGAGTTGGGCTGCAACGAAGTTTTAGCAAAACCAGTGATGACCGCTAGCCACCTCTCAAGATCAGAGAAAATCTTCTGGTAGCCACGTGCTTGATCCAGCGGAGCAAAAGGGTGCAACCCCCCCCATTCCCTCCAAGTAATTCCTGCCATTTGGCTAGTAGCATTGAGCTTCATCGTGCAAGACCCAAGTGGAATCATACTCGTGTTAAGAGAAAGATCCTTGTTCTCAAGCCGATGGAGATAACGAAGCATTTCAGTTTCTGAATGATACCGCTTGAAAACTGGGTGCTCCATGTACGGGCTTTGTCGAGCAGCCCATTCAGGGAGGCCCGGAACAGGGACACTTTCGGATACAGAGCACGCACTGAAGTCTGGCGGTGCTCCATCATTGAAAACAGCGAAAAGATCATTGATATCGATCGATCTCGTCACTTCATCCAACGCGATCCCCAGGGTACCGTCACCGAAGTCCCGCAGATTAATTCCTGCTGCCAAAGCGTAAGCCATGACCTCTTCGGCATCCTTGTTGGGCCGGACACGGATGGTATCGAAGAAGACTTCAGTTAGTACTTCATGACCCAGTAATTTAAGGCCAGACATCAACGCCCAAGTGAGCCCTCTAACCTGCTCTGCAATCTTTCTGATACCAGCAGGTCCATGGTAGACCCCAAAAGCGGCAGCCATGATCGCCAGCAGTACCTGCGCTGTGCAAATATTAGACGTAGCCTTTTCTCGACGAATGTGCTGCTCGCGCGTCTGGAGAGCCATGCGAAGCGCTGGGTTTCCAGCTTCGTCAACCGAAACCCCGATGATACGCCCTGGAAGCTTTCTCTTGAAAGACTCTCCAGCAGCCATGAAAGCTGCGTGCGGCCCACCGAACCCCAATGGCACACCAAACCGTTGGGAGTTGCCGATCGCAACATCGGCGCCCCATTCCCCAGGGGGAGTCAGCATAGTGAGCGCCAGTAGGTCCGTGGCCGCTACCACCATGGCACCTAAAGTCTTCACCCTGGCGGTAAAATTACGATAATCCAATACCCTTCCATCAGTGCTCGGGTACTGCACTAGAGCCCCAAAAATGCCGTCCTGAGGCTCGAAAGTCTCGTGATCACCAACAATCACCTCAATGCCCAGCGGCCAGGCACGAGTTTTGACAACATCTATAGTCTGCGGATGACACAACTCTGAAACGAAGAACACGTTGGCCCCGGCGGTTGCTTCTCCATGCGCAAGGTGCATCGCTTCTGCTGCTGCTGTAGCCTCATCAAGTAGTGACGCGTTCGCTATCTCCAGGCCAGTCAGATCAATGATCATCGTTTGAAAATTCAGCAGAGCCTCTAAACGACCCTGAGCAATCTCAGCCTGGTAAGGAGTGTACTGAGTATACCAGCCTGGATTTTCGAGAATATTCCTTTGAATCACAGAAGGTACATGGGTGTCACTGTAACCCATCCCCAGAAACGACCGGAAAACTTTATTCTTGGAAGCGATCGTCCTCAGATGCGAGAGGAGATCTGCTTCTGTCAGAGGCCCCGATAAATCAAGTTCCTTTTCGACTCGGATTGATGAGGGCACAAGGTCGTCCACCAACTGGTTTAACGATGGATAACCGACGGCCTCAAGCATAGCCATCACATCAGCCTCATCCGGGCCAAGATGGCGAGCTTCAAAGTCGGGCGATGGGTCGACCCGGGTCATGGCAATAATTGAGGAGTTGGAAAGGACGAGGGCCCGGTCAGCCTATATGCTCCGCATAGCCGTCCGGCGTCAGGAGTTCGTCAACTTCGGTCGGATCACTCACCCGTAGACGAATCATCCAACCGGCACCGTACGGATCAGAATTCACGAGCGACGGATCGTCATCGAGGTCGGTATTGATATCAATTACCTCCCCTTCTACAGGGCAGTACAAGTCACTAACCGCCTTTACAGCCTCAATGGTTCCAAATACCTCCATTTTCTGGAGGATCACTCCCGTATCAGGCAACTCTACAAACACCACATCACCAAGCTCACCCTGAGCGTAATCAGTGATCCCGATCACGTAGACACTCTCGTCATCAGTGCCCTGTAAGTACTCATGCTCTTCGGTGTAATGTAGGTCACTGCGAATCTCGGACATCCAGTCCTCTCACGAGTATAGCGGCAAAAGTTTGGAGTAAAGCGACCTGAGCATGACGGGGTTTCGACGCCGGGTCAACCCTGCTCAATTCAGTCCTTCGCACTACCTTACTAAGCTTGAGTTCGACTGGACTCATGGACCTGAATACGCGTCTCGCAACCCTCGCCACACCTACTTAGAGTTAACGTGATCTCCAGGGCCGCACTGGTTAGAATGTCTAGCTGTAAATACTAAGCTTCGTGCACCCATTCGAATCCAAGGTGACTCGTAGGGTGGCGTCGATGCGTATAGAATTGCATGGTGGGGTTTGATTATTGCGGAAGAGAACGGCCCTCAGACATGTCAGACAGTGACACTGAGGCCTGGAGTATCTTCAAAGTTTGCCGAACATGAATAGACATACCATCGCTAAGGTGCTGATGAGATGAGTTATACAACTGCCTCCCTTGCCCTGATCACGTTCGGAATCTGGGAGACGCTGCTAGTTGTCGGCGTCCTCATGCTTCTTTTCGGAGCGAAAAAGTTGCCCATGTTGGCCCGCGGGCTTGGCACTGGCATCCGAAATTTCAAGGGTGAACTGAAGGAAAGTCCCAAACTTCAAGAAGCCCCAGCCGACCCAGAGGCTGGCGAGGCCGACACTCCATAAGCAACGGTATGGCATCAGACGCGCTATCGCGCGTCGTCGTCGTCCTCGATCACCCAAAGGATGTCGTTAATATTGCTGGGGTTGTCCGCGTCATGATGAATTTTGGTTTGTCTCGACTTAGGCTCGTTCAACCGGATGAGTTTGACTCCTACCGGATCGGAGGTATCGCGCACCGCAGTGCTCCTCTCACTGAGTCAGCCACGCTTCATGAAACGCTGGAGGATGCGGTTGCAGACGCAAACTTCGTTGTAGGTACAACCGCCAGAGCAAGAACCGCCGGTCGGAGCTACGTTCGGCCCCGCAAGATCGGTGGAGTGATAGCTGAAAAAGCCGCTGATAGCACAGTTGCAATCGTACTAGGGCGCGAGGACCGAGGGCTCACAAATGAGGACCTCGATTCCTGCCACGCCGTGACGATCATCCCAACTGCACCTAAATACTCAAGCCTTAACCTTGCTCAAGCGTGCCTAGTCGTAGCTTACGAAGTTTTCCTCGCAGTTGGAGCAGGTGAACAAGAGATACCAAAGGGACGTCGAGCAACACGCGCTCCTACCCAAGAGGAGCTGGAGGAGACATTCACAGCCATAGAGGCTGGGCTAGCTCAGATAGACTTTTATAAGGCTCGGGAGCCTAGCGCCGTGATGCGGACACTCCGGACGATCTTATCCCGGGCAGAGCCAGACCTCAGAGAAGCCCGGCTCCTGGCCGCTATCGGTTATGAGATTCAGCATCACATTGACAGGATCACTAAATCTTGATGGGCTTGATTCAACTTCGCCATCTAGCAAAGGTCTTCAGGCTTATCTTATTGCAAACTCCTTGAGCATCTTATGACTGACAAGCCCACGTTGCAGGAGGTCCGCGAGCTTCTAGACTTCGCAACCCAACTCGCAATCCAGGCTGGCGACCATACACTCAAATACTTTGGCGGTGTTGTACACCATGACGCCAAGGGTGATGGTTCGCCGGTCACCATAGCCGATAGGGAAGCCGAGCAGCTGATTAGGGCTAAGATTGAGAAACACTACCCTCATCATTCAATCCTCGGTGAGGAGTACGGGGAATCCAACGAAGGCGCGCGTGTTCGTTGGATTCTCGATCCTATCGACGCCACTCGTTCCTTTATGCGTGGTGTACCTCTCTACGGAGTGCTCATAGGCATAGAGATCGAAGGTGAGAGCGCTGTAGGAGTTTCTCACTTCCCACCGCTCTCTGAAACGATAGCAGCCGGGATGGGTCTCGGTTGCACTTGGAATGGAAAGCCCTGTCGAGTCTCACCAGTTTCCGAGCTTGAAAACGCCGTGATCTGCACTACGGATGTGGAGCGGATCTTGTCTCGCCCTGAAGGGAAAGGCTGGCGCCGCCTGCAACAGCAAGCCGCTTTCTCACGCACGTGGGGTGACTGCTACGGACATGCACTGGTGGCCACCGGCAGAATCGAAGCTCAGGTTGATCCTGTCATGGCGCCGTGGGACGCCGGTCCATTTCTAACGATTACAACAGAAGCTGGTGGCCTCTTTACTACCTTAAGCGGTGACGCAACAGTGCACGGCGGCTCAGGAGTCAGTAGCAACGGGCTAATCCACAAGAAAGTCCTCGCAGACCTCATTGACCTATAAATTACTGCAGCTTGAGGCCAAGCATTGCCTTAAGGCGTCAAGCTATGTGCGAGTCAGGTTATACTTGAAGATGCACCAGATTGCCCGGACACCATCCTTCCACCCGATCTTCTTTCCTTCGTCGTAGGTGCGGCCCGAGTATGAGATGCCGACCTCGTAGATCCTCAACCGCATTTGAGCGAGCTTCGCGGTGATCTCTGGCTCGAACCCAAATCGGTCTTCTTTGAGGTCAACAGATTTTATTATCTCAGTCTTGAATGCCTTATAGCAGGTTTCCATGTCCGTGAGATTGAGGCCGGTTAACGCGTTTGATAAGAGAGTAAGAAATTTGTTGCCTACCGAGTGCCAAAAATAGAAGACCCTATGACTCTGGCCACCTATAAAACGTGATCCGTAAACGACGTCTGCCTTACCCAACAAAATAGGATTAAGGATCTTGGGGTAATCGAATGGATCGTACTCAAGATCAGCGTCTTGAATGATTGTTACGTCTCCTGAAGCGACACAGATACCCGTCCGGAGTGCAGCCCCTTTCCCGCGATTCTTTTCATGCTGAAGCAGGGTTATGTCGCTCGCTTCAGCCAGCTGCTCTAATATTTCTCGAGTGCCATCAGTCGATGCGTCATCAACTATGATGATTTCTTTTTCATACGGCGCATCACGTACTCGTTTGACGATCTCTACAATAGTCGTCTTTTCATTGAAGACCGGCATCACAACCGACAGAGTAGGCAAGGGCAACTCCCTGTTTACTTCTGAGTCCTCTGGGTTGGTCAGGAACTCATCCTTTTAGAGCTCATCATCGCAAAGTTGAGCCATCAGTCAGTGAGGTGGTTCACATTCTCACCTTCAGAGTAGGAACTGGAGGCTTAATCCTCCTGGTCGATAGAGGGGGGCGGATGACCCCAACGGATAAGCGACCACAAGCGCTCATGACCGTAGAAGACTATGAACTTTGCCACGGCCTCAATTCCGCCGACAAACAGGGCCAACTCCAGTTCGCCCGACAAAAGAAGAACGATTCCTACCGTAGTTAATGAAGCTAGTAGACGCCAAGTGACGGCTTTAGCCAGGCTCCTGGAACGCGTATCACCCATGCTTATCGATCCCTGAAGGTAGCTTTGTGGTGGCTGGCCACACATCCTCTACAATGGAGCCTTAGCCTAGAATTCCACAAGCTTAACTATCTAACTGAACGACCTGAACACCATCTCTTATCTAACAAAAACTGAAGTCCTCTGCTACATAACATCCTGGATCTTTCGGATGAGGGATGACCTTTATCCCTATCCTGAGTTGACCGACATAAGTTCGACTTCGAAGACAAGTACGGCACCGGATGGGATGTCTCCCGGGGGGCTCGCACCGTACCCTTCCGCCGGAGGGATGATGATGCGTCGCGTAACACCAACCCGCATACCAGCCATCCCGTCCTGAAAGCCTGGGATGACTTCACGTGGGTTAGCGTTGAATCGGTAGGAGAACAACCCCTGACTGAACACCTCGCCAGATACTAACCAGCCCGTGTGGTCCACAACTGCGATGTCTCCTGCAGCAAGTAACGCGGTTGAGTCACTAGCCAATACAAGGTCCTCAATGTAGACCCCGCTGGTAAGTCGCGTCATCTGCGACAGGTCAATATTGAGACTCGAGTGGAAGTCAACTTCTTCGATGACTTCAAATTCCGGAGCAGTTGGATCGTCGCCGCAACCGCCGATGATTGCTGTGACACCCATCACAATCGCAAGAACTCCGCCCCTCAACCCGCCACTACTCATGTGGTGGGGCTAGGCACCTCTACTGCCACCTCGGCCTCTAGGGTCTCCGCATCCACCATAGGTTGCCACACTTGAATGGCGGGGAAGGTGCTCAAGAACCACCGAACTGCGAGGATGTAGAGGCCAAGAAACATAAGCCCGATTAACGGCTGCCAGTGTGTGAAGATCGGGTCTCCCTCATGATACAAAGACGGCGCGACCATACCGTAGCGCTCGAGCCAGATACCGAAGAGAATGATCGACGTAAAGGTCGCCAGCAGAGCGGGCTTCATCTTTGGTTTACGTCCTATGAGTCCCGCAAAAGGAATAATGAAGCAGAGTACAATCACTAGCGCTGAGTAAGCACCCCACGGGGGATCTGAACGACGAATGATCCAAGCTTGTTCCCATGGAAGCTTACCGTACCAAATCACGATGTATTGGCTAAAGAACAGGTAAGTCCAGAATACGCAGAACGCGAAAGACAGCTTCCCCAAATCCCAACGCTGTTGAAGGCCGATATGATTTTCAAAGGCCGTGTCCTGCGTCCTGAGGTATAAGCTCCAAAGCGCTGTTCCAGCGATTCCCGTCCAAAAGGCCCCCATAAAGAACCAAGGTCCCATCATCGTGCTAAACCAGTGCGGCTCTAACGACATGACCCAGTCGTAGGAAACTATAGTCATCGTTAACGCATAAATCATAACAAAAGCCGGTCCCAGTTTTGTCATCCGGCTGTAGCTGTTGACCTCCTCCTGCTCCTGGCCTCTCCAGCCCTGAGTCAACTTGTCACGCCACCCACTGCGCGATGACTCCTTGTCGCCAGCTTCTTGTAGAAGTCCCATATCTGGGCGAACAGCGTGGTAGACAAAATAGAGCGCCATCCCAAATAGAAGGCCGACCATTATCACGTTCCTAGTCACAAGGAACGGCATATTCAGCCACGCTGCCTTATTCGCGACGACGGGATCAGTCTCCATCATCTCAATCCAAGGGAAGTATGTCTCCCCGATACCAAGCATCGGCAGCATCAAGAGAAATGAGATTGGCAAGAAGGCCACGAATGACTGACTCACCCGGCGTACTGACCAGTTCCATTTCGCTTTCACGATCCATGTTGCCACAGCGAATAGCACCCCGCCAATGGACACGCTCGTAAAAAACAGCCAGTTAGTCACATAGCTGATCCAAGCAGACTCTGGATTCTGACCAAGGCGGATAACGAATGAGATCAGCCCCACGATCACAGCTGCGCCAGCCAACATGGTTGCTCGCGTCGATCGCGGCAGATAGCGGACCGGAATTTCAGTAGGGGCTTGAACGTCGGCCATTAGTTACCTGCCTGCGCCTGGAGTTGACGCACGTAGTTCACGACGTGCCATCGATCAAAATGTGATATCCTACTGCCATACTCCGGCATCAAACCTCGGCCCACCCGGATCATCGCATAAATGTATTGATCCGAGTATGCCGCTACGACGTCACCTGAAAGGTTATAAGCTGGTAAAACCAGATGCTGCTGAGCAATATACGCGTTAGTCCCTACTCCATCAGGCCCATGGCAAACAACGCAGAAGCGCATGTAGATCTCCTCACCTCGGGCCAACGATGCCGCATCCGTAGGAGTAGTCGGATTAACCATGCCCTGAATCACAGCCGCCCCCTCACCGGGAGTGCCTAGATCGAGTTGAGTGAACGGTGGCACGAACACACCTTCTGGCTGACCGATGTTGACTTCTCCATCAGCCGCCGGATAGTTCCCAGCTGAGAATGCAACTGAGTTAATCGGTGCAGGACGGGTATTCTCATATGGATCGAAAGAACGTTGGTCGCGCATTGAGCGACCGAACACCGAGACCATTGCATCATCAAGCGGCTTGCAGCCTGCCAGAGCTACTAATACCAGCACCCACACCAGCGGTTGCATGAGTCGAGCGCTATGCATCTGCTGCCCCCTCTCGAACCTCAATCGGCTCCTGCTCGGTCAAAATCCGCCTCGCCTCATCAAGCCGCGCTCCCTCTGCTTCTACATAGACACCATAGCGACCAGCCGTAAACTCAGGGTCGTATACTACAGCCGGCTTGAGATTCGGAAGTCGACTCAGCACAAAAAGTCCAATGATCGTGGAGAGTGCACCGAAGAGAATCATCAGCTCGAAGATGATGATTACATAAGGCGGTATCGACACAATCGGCTTCCCGCCAACCACCAGGGGCCAATCCATAGAAGTCCATGTAGTAAGGGCCAGGCCCGTCGCTGCTCCAGTAAGGCCACCTACCAGAGTCCATACACGAACCGGGCTTTGATCATAACCGAGTGCATGCTCGATATGGTGGTCCGGATACGGTGCGTACGCCTTAACCTGAAAGCCCGCACTTCGAAGTCCTGTAATAGCGTCTATAGTCGAATCCAGATACTCGTAAGATGCCAGGATACCAGCACTCATCAGTGAGCCTCCCCGGCCTGCTTACGCATAGGCGGCGGCATGACTTCCTTGAGTTCCTGAATGGCAACAGGAGGCAAAAGCCGCGTGAATAGCAGGAACCAAAAGCTGAACCAACAGAAGCTCCCGAGCAGGATACACATCTCGGTCACGGATGGCCTGTAAATCCCCCAGGCAAACGGCTCGTACTCATGATGCAAGGACGTTACAACAATCACATACCGCTCAAACCACATACCAATGTTTACGAAGATGGAGATGACGAATAGGGCTGGGATTGAATAGCGCACGCGTTTGAACCAAAGCATGATTGGCACGAAGCCATTACACACAAGCATCGTCCATGTAGCCCACCAATATGTTCCGAAAAGGCGGTTCCAGAACGCCGTCCGCTCGACCTCCTCACCGCTGTACCAGGCGAGGAAAAACTCCGAAAGATATGCGTAGAATACGATCAGCGACGTAAGAAGCATGAGCTTCGCCATCGCATCGAAGTGCTTGGTTGTGAGATATGCCTCCAGACCAAAGATCTTCCGCATCGGGACCACAAGGGTGATCACCATCGCTATGCCACTGAAGATTGCACCAGCTACGAAATACGGGGCAAAGATCGTTGTGTGCCATCCAGGAACGATTGACATCGCGAAGTCCCAGGACACGACAGAATGCACTGAGAGTACTAATGGCGTAGCAAGTGCAGCGAGGAAGATGTAGGCCTTTCCAAAGTGGTGCCACTGCGAGTCAGAGCCTTGCCAACCAAGCGAAATCAGCTGGTACAGTTTCTTGCGCAGCCCAGTAGCTCGGTCCCGTGCCGCTGCAATGTCAGGGATCGTACCGAGATAGAAGAACGTCGCAGAAACTGTGAAGTACGTGGTGATCGCAAAAACATCCCAAACCAAAGGCGACTTAAAGTTTGGCCACAGAAACCGGGAGTTTGGGTACGGAATCAGCCAATACGCGTGCCAAAGTCGACCTACGTGGATTAGTGGGAAGAGACCCGCCGTCATCACGGCGAACACGGTCATCGCCTCGGCCGCCCGATAGATTGACTGCCTCCAGGGCGCCCGGAAAAGGAAGAGGATCGCTGAGATCAGCGTACCGGAGTGCGCAATACCAACCCAAAACACGAAGGTTGTGATGTAAACGCCCCAACCTACGGGTGCGTTGAGTCCCGAGACACCGATGCCCAGAACCATCTGCCTAATCCACATAGTGAAGAAAAGCCCAACGCCAGCCGCAGCGATACCGAAAAGTATCCACCAACCCTTGCCTGGCGTGGTGAGCATCTTGAGGACGTCACGATTGACGTCGTCAAGGCGATGGAGATCCGGGTGAGTTAGGGCGCCGCGCTCTCTAGTTCCGAGGGTGGCCATCCTAGTGCTCCCCTGACGAAACTTCGTGGAATGTGACTTTCTTCAAGTAGTTCACGGCAGGCTGCGTGTTGATAAGCTCGTCGAGCACCCTGTAGGTGCGTTCACTAGCCACAACTTCAGACACTCGGGACTGCGGGTCACGGATGTTACCGAAGACAATACATTCGGCCGGACAACTCTGTTGGCACGCTGTTACAATCTCACCATCACGCACGTCCCGGCCGCCTTCAAGTGCTGCTCGATTTTCTGCATCACGGATCCGCTGCATACAGAACGAACACTTTTCCATAACCCCGTTGTCCCTAACTGTGACATCTGGATTCCACTGCCAATTAAGGGGTTCTGGAACATCGTCTGTATAGCGATACCAGTTAAATACACGGACCTTGTAAGGGCAGTTGTTCGCACAATAGCGAGTGCCGACGCAACGGTTATAGATCTGAGCGTTGACTCCCTCGGGCGTGTGATACGTAGCGAATACAGGACAGACCGGCTCGCACGGGGCATTCCCACAATGCTGACACAGCATCGGTAGGAAGCGAACGTCGAGGTCGTCCGCTTGAGTGGCATCTACATGCTCATAGTAGCGCTCGATACGCATCCAACTCATCTCGCGTCCCATGAGCACCTGATTCTCACCCACCCAAGGCACGTTGTTCTCTGACTGACAAGCCGTCACACAAGCGCTGCAGCCTGTGCACTTGTCGAGGTCGATTGCCATGGCCCAGCGAGGCCCATCATGAGCATCCGCATACTCCCCATGCTGGGCACCAGGGAGCGGGAACGCGGATGGAGCACCCTCCTCAGCTGGGACAGGCACGAAGCCACCCACGCCCTGAAGCTCCCGGAGCTCCTCATGATGCTCGCCTTCAACTTCATGTTCTTCCTCACCCAAGAGGGCTAGCTGGACGGCCGGAGCAATTGGTCGGTCATGCTGGTCATCCGAGCCCTCTACCGTCGCGATGCGCCGACTTTGGCCCGTAGGCTCGACCACCACCTTCGTCGCTAAAGTCACCAGAGCACCGGAAGGCTGCTCTGCCTCAGCTGGAAGTAATCCTAGGGCGTTAACACCGTTGCCATCAGCATAGCGACCCATCCCAGTGTGGCCGCCACCCATTGCTAGGGCGACTGTGTCCTCTCGGATGCCGGGATAGAGCCAAACCGGAACTTCCAACGAACCATGCGGTGAGCTTACTGAGACGATATCGCCATTCCTGATCCCACGTTCCTCAGCGGTGTGTGGGTTTACTTCGAGCCATGAATGCCAGGTTATTTTGGAAACCGGGTCGGGCAACTCTTGCATCCACGGACTGTTTGAGAACTCACCTCCACCAAACCGTCCCGAGGGATGAACCAGCAGGGTTAGTCCGTCATCACTACCGTCGAGAAGTGGTGTGTCAAAGCTGAGCGCAGTATCAGGTGACCTTAACTGCGCGGCACCCTCATCAGTGGCCCCCGATTCACCGACACCGACCCTGAGTGTTTGGTGCCAATACGTTTCGAAATCACCGGATGAGCCGTCATGTGCTGTCTCGTGACGTGCCCGAAGGTATTCATAAAAAGTTCCGACTTCAGGCTCGCTACCAAGATGCCCGAGCACGGCAAGCATCGTGTCGCCGGAAGGTCTGGAATCGAAAGTAGAGACTTGCTGCATGACCGGCTGCTGGATAGCCAGGGCACCAGCGCGAGGAGTTGAATCACCCCATGACTCGAAGAAATGGCTATCAGGAAGCACCAAGTCACATAGAGCAGACGTTTCATCCATGGCAGACGCGAACGAAACCTTGTACTGCACCTGCTCAAACGCCTCAACAAAGCCTGATGTGGAGGGAAGCGAATAGGCGGGGTTCGTGCCGTGCACAATCACAACCCCAATGTCACCTGAGGCCATAGCGTCAATCACAGACTCAATGTCTGAATAAGATGCAGTCGCCGCAGGGGACACACCCTCATAAAAAACTGTCGTCCCGACGTTGCCAGCGACGTGGTTCAGGATCATAACGGCCAGATTCGCGGCCGTAGCGTTCCTGTGATGAGCACCTGGACCAGGACCCATTGCCAGGCTCGATGGCTCTAATGCAAAGCGTCCTGCCAATTCCTCAATGGCCTCCACGCTCACACCAGCCGCGGCCGCGGCACTCGCCGGATTGTAGGCCTGCAGAAGATTGGCATAGGGGCCAGCTGCGTCTGGGCCTGCAATTGCAGAGGCCATACCTAGAGCGACTGCTGCTTCCGAGCCCGGCCGGATCGGGATCCATTCGTCTGCGTTCAGACCGGTGAGCGAAAGACGCGGGCCAAGGTAGACGAAACGCCCCTTTTCACCCCCAGCCTCGTCCACAGCGCTCATACTTGCAAAACCTTTGCTGTGGGCAACCGGCGAGGTCCCTGTCTCTATAAAATCGTTACCGAACGAGAGCAGAAGATTTGCGGCACCGATGTCATACCTAGGTACCGCATTCACTCCATAAGCAATCCGGGCAGCCTCTTTCAGCGGCGCATCCGAAACTGCGTCGAAATCGACTCTATCCCCACCAACGGCTAACATAAACTCATCTACTAGCGCGCTAGATGTCGGGCCCATGTAGCCCCCTATGAACAGCACCCCGCGAGCTGGCTGGTCTGGCAGCGGATTCAATGCACCATTGATGCTCGCAGCAAGTAGCCTTTCTCCTTCATCCCAGGTCCCCTGCCGCATGACCCCACCCTCACGGATCATGGGTCCATGATAGCGATCGGGATTATAGAGATGCTGAAGGGTAGCGTGGCCTTTGGAGCATAGCCCGCCCTGTGAAACCGGATGGTCGGGATTCCCTTCAACGTGGACAGCCCGTCCTTCACGCGTCCGGACCCACATACCACATCCGCTCGCACAGCCACCACAAACAGTGCTGTACCAGGTGGCTACGCCTGGGGTTATCTCTTCGGGAGCTACTACGTAGGGGAGTAAGCGCTCAACTTCACCGGTGGAGCACCCCGCAATAGTCGCACCGGCGCCGGAAACCCCAACCGCCTTGAGGAAGTCTCGCCGCCTGATGCCGTCAGCGCGCTCTCCGAGATCTTTGGCCATACTCTTAGGTTCCCGCCATCAATAGTGACATACGGCACAGTCAGTAGACGCTTGTTCAAAAGCAGAAGTGCCCTCGACATCCCGATGGCAGTCGATACACCAACCCATATTGGCACCGCCCCACGCGTCATCCGGCTCCGTCAGCACCCCCATCGTCTGCACTTCACCGTGACATTGCTGGCATTCCAGTCCAGCATTGACGTGGCGCATGTGGGGGAAGTGTGCATGGTCGGAAATCTTATAGATCCGGACCCAGGGAATCGGCTCGCCTCTCTCGACGTACTCCTGGATCTTGGCGACTTCTTCTGGATGTTCACTGCCCGGAATGACCTGGTGGCAGCCCCAACATGCAGAGACCGGAGGAATGCCCGCATCAACAGAACGCTCGGCGGAATAGTGGCAGAACTGACAATCCATATTGGCTTGTCCTGCCTCACTTCCCGCGTGCTTATCATGAGGGAAAGCAATCGGCTGTCCTACTTCGCCATCGCCCTCTGCGCCGCCGCCGCCGCCGCCCTGGACGAACGCGGCACCCGCCAACACCACTACCATTGAGAGGCCGCCGATCAGCCAGTTTCTTTTCATTCGATACTGTAATCCTGAGCGAAGCAGCGCGCCTTCGAGTCAGGCGCAAAATAGGGCGTTTCCACTACGGGCATAACGCTTGTGACAAATCGGAACAAGCGGCCTGAAGCTACCCTAAAGAAAGGGGTGAGGTCAAGATAGGACCTGGTGATTCTGACACCCTTCCGTAGTTTTCCTGAAGCCTGCGGCTTATATCTGCACTCACCTCAATCTGCCCTTACTCTGAACGTCGGGCTGCCTCTACGTAATGGTTGATACAAGTACTACAACTCTGAGCCAAGAGGCACGCCCTCCACTTGAACTTCTGGACCACCTTGTCCAGGAAGTTGAGAAAGTCTTCCACGGTAAGCGGGATGTTGTGCGACTCGCGCTTGCCGCCTTATTGGCTCGCGGACACATACTCTTCGAAGATGTACCAGGGGTAGGCAAAACTACTTTGTCCCACGCCCTCGCTAAGTCGCTCGGCATTGGGTTCCGAAGGATCCAATTCACCTCTGACCTCCTCCCGTCCGATGTTCTTGGCGTTTCAGTTTACAACCCTCAGACCTCCGCCTTCGAAACGAGGCCCGGGCCAATCTTCACGAACATCATTGTCGCCGATGAAATCAACCGTGCACCACCTCGAACCCAGAGCGGACTCCTGGAGGCAATGCAGGAGGGCACGGTAACCATTGACGACCGCACGCTTGACCTTCCAAAGCCGTTTCTAGTGATGGCTACGCAGAATCCGCTTGAGCACCACGGCACATACCCGCTCCCGGAAAGTCAGCTCGACCGCTTTCTGATGCGGATCACAATCGGTTATCCCGGTGACAAGGCAGAAAGAAGGATCCTCACCGAAGCACACAGCACTGATCCGCTACTGGACCGACTTCAAGCTGTGCTATCGCCCCTGCAGGTGGTTCAACTCCAGGACCGTGTTGACGAGGTAGAGGTAGACCCGGCCATTGTGGACTACCTGATGGACATCGTGACCGCCACACGGACGTCGTCCAGACTCAGGATGGGTGTAAGCCCTCGCGGCAACATCGCGCTCTTTCGTGCAGCGCGAGCGTATGCCCTGACACAGGGGCGCACCTACCTCGTCCCCGATGATGTTCGGAACCTCGTAGTGCCATGTCTAGCCCACCGGATTTTGCCGGCGGGCGCTTCAGGAACGACCCTAGACATCCACGACGCAGCAGCAGGGATCCTCGAAACACTTCTGGAAGGGGTAGAGGCACCCGTGTGAGGTGGAAACCCATCAGCTGGTTGAATCAGGCCGTAAACTGGCCCCAATCGTGGAGCAGGACACGATTCACTAGCGGTGGACTGGCTTTCACTTTGGGAACCTTGGTAGTTGGTTTTGCCGCGCTGAATACTGGTAACAATCTCCTCTACCTATTGTTCGGTGCCATGCTTGGCTTCATCGCCGTTAGCGCACTGCTCTCCGGACACTCAATTCAGAAGCTCCAGATTGAGCGTAGCTTTCCACGAGGCGTCACAGTCGGACATGAGTTTTGTATGACCTACAAGGTCACCAACCGAAAGCGGTATCTCTCGAGTATGGCTCTTGAAATATCGGAGGCTGGACTTCCAGGCCGGGCTTTTGTGGCTAATGTGCAACCAAATGAGTTCGCATTCGCCCGCTCCCTAAATAACTTTGTCAAACGTGGCATCTACCCCCTCGGTACCACCACACTTTCAAGCTCCTTTCCTTTTGGAATGTTTCAGAAGGTCCGTGACGTTGTAATCCCAGGGGAGATCATTGTTTGGCCACGGACCAATCGCGTAGTGCGGGACTCAGCCCTGGGTGACGGTCAACTCTCCAGTTCAGACGGGCCAACGCAGGGCGCACTGGGGATAAGGGGGGAGTACAGAAACCTCAGAGGCTACAGACCTGGGGACGATCCCAACGATATTCACTGGCGCTCATCTGCTCGACTCGGGGAGCCAGTCATTCGAGAATATGAGCGCGACGGAGGGGAAACGCGCTGGATCTGCCTCGACACAACAAGTGAAGCAGGCGATGCCTCTGAATTGGCCCTAGAAGTAACTGCGTCACTTGCGTCACAAGCCCTAGGCGCGCAGCAGCCATTTGCCTTGGTAGCTGGAAGCTCTCTCCTTCAGCCAGGCGAGGGTGCTGGGCATCTCGAGCGCGCACTTGAAATTCTTGCCCGAATTGATTTTGGACCTGCAGAGCCAGCACCGCAGCCCCCTGTGAGGAGAGAGAGATGCCTTCTCGTCTCCGTACATCCGAGGTCGGGCTTCGGTAACACTTTTACTGTAGGCCCTGATGGGCCCCCAAATCCACCGGGGTATGCGGCTTGAACCTGCGGCCTCTCCACCGTCGACTGGCTATCCTCATGGGTATTGCTGGGGTCGTAGCATTCGCAGGAGGAGCAGGAGTCGAGCCGGCCTCCATATTTCTGACTGCCATTGCCCTCACTACAGCTCTTTTCTGGCAACCAAATCCAGAGCTGTCTGCCCGCCTGGAGCGTGTGTGGCTCTGCCTCGCAACATTGCTTGTCATCCGGGCGCTCTTTCACGTCTTCATCATTCGTGACGACGTCGTAATTCCCGTAGTAGACCTACTCTTCCTCTTGCTGGCTGCTGAGTCACTCCGCTCCCTCGATGCCCCCAATGACCTACGCCTCTACGCGCTGTCTTTCGCTCTCATCCTCGCTTCGACAGCGTACCGGCCTGGAATCGTTTTTCTGGCAGCCTTTATCGCATACGTAGGACTCGCCACCGTAACACTCTTGGTCGGACACGTCCGCCGCACTGCCGAAAGGCACAGCATCCGCAAGGTACCAATCGGGCCCAACTCGATCACGACAACCGCATTGTTGACGGGAACCATTTTCATCTCAACCTCCCTGGTCTTCATCACATTCCCGCGTGTCTCGCAAGGATGGACCGGGCGAGGTGGAGATTCAGAGACATCTATAGCAGGCTTCACCGATCAGATATCGATCGGAGAGCACGGCTCAACCATCCTTGGTAACCCAGAGATCATACTCAGAGTAGAGTTCCCAAATGGACCGCCGGCCAACCTGGCGAACTTGCGCTGGAGAGGCCGTTCTTACGATCGGTTTGATGGTGTTAGGTGGACACGGTCTGCAGCGTTGCCACCCTTTGCCACACCACCCTCCTGGTACAACGAACGCTGGAGCAACGATGTCCTAGAGCAGAAGATCTTCGCTGTCCCACTGGATGTGAGGGTGCTCTTCGCGCTCCACCCAGCTTTCGGAATCACCACGGAGAGCAGAATTCAACCCCTTTTTGACAACGCGGGCGACCTCGTTTATTGGGGCTCTGGAGCACCAGTTTACACTGCCTACTCACCTGCAGCCCCTCCCCCTGTAGATGAGTTGAGAGTCCCAACCCGTGGTTACACCCCCTCCAACCGACACTACCTACAGTTACCGGATTTGGAAGAACGCATCAGGCTGCTGGCTGACTTAATCACTGCAAATGCGGACAATCGCTATGACCGTGCAGTGGCTATCCGTGACTGGCTGCACACCTTCCAATATACAAGGGTACTGCCCTCTAGTGCGGACGAGACGAGCTTAGAACATTTCCTCTTTGAGCGGAAAGCAGGCCACTGTGAGTACTTCAGCACCGCCATGGTCGTCCTACTCAGAAGCATCGGAATCCACGCTCGAAATGTGAACGGCTTCCTCGGCGGAGAATGGAATCGAGTCGGCAACTATCTCGTGGTGACTCAGAACGAAGCTCACTCCTGGGTCGAAGTCTGGTTCCCAGAATACGGTTGGGTAGCGTTTGACCCAACTCCTTCAGGAATAGGGCAAGGCGAAGTTCCCACGTCATGGTATTGGCCCGGCCGCGTCTTCCTTGATGGCCTGCAACATCGTTGGAACCATTGGGTTCTAAACTATAGTGTTGATGAACAGGCAGGGATCTTCGCAAGCCTTAGGGGCTTGAGCCAACCGGAAGGGCGTCAGGATAATGCCGCAGTTGACCAAGATAACAACAGTTATTGGGACATATTGCTCCTGGTATTGCTCCTGGCTGCTGGGTACTACTGGGCACGTGGGGTTCAGCCACAGCATACACCCGCAACCTCAATATACCTGCAACTTCGGTCAGCCTCTTCAAGAGCAGGGCTAGAGGTTGGCCCGAGCACGACCCCACACACCCTTGTCGAGAAAATACGCAGCAAGAAGTCAGCGGCGGTTCACCCTGCTGAACAAGTAGTGGATCTCTACTTACGGGCTCGCTATGGTAAAGAAGATCTAGACCAGTCCGAGTTGCACGAGATGAAGGAAGCGCTCGGTATCGCCAGCAAAAGACTGAAGGCCTGAGCTTGAGGCCGCACCAACTACTGGGTGTAGTCAGGCACCCTGACTGCCTATTGTGCGAACATTAGTTCAAGACGGCCGAATCAAATGCCCAACCAAGGTTCTGGACTACACATCGCCACCTTCCCACACGAGGGCTGCATTTGGGATGCCTACCTCGAGTTTCATGAAGAGCATCATCGTCCTCGCCGCTACCTAGGTCGACTGAGGTTTGACCGAGCAGGCACAGGTGAGGGCACAGGGTCCGCTCAGACTGCAGTAATCTTTATCGAACATAGCTATGAGGAAGCGGTTGCTAAGGCCAAGGCGATGGACGAACGGCAACTAGAAGCGCTACTCCGTTCATCTCTGCCGGACGCAAACGGTTAGCCGGCCCGGCAGCCGTTCATGTTCATCTGCTGACACGAAACTATGACCAACATCCCTTAAGCTTCGCGCAACCACCTCCAAAGCTCAGGCAAAGTCGGTCGTTTCCCAGTCATAAGGATTCCGGCCTTGTAGATGCGGCCCGCTAACCAGGCAATCCCGAAGACAGAAAGGACCATCAGGATAAACGAAAGCCCAACCTGCCAAACCGGCACCACCCCTGTGGCCACACGGGCCCACATCAAGATTGGCGAAAACAAGGGAAACAGTGACAAGCCGGTAGACGCTGCAGTCGTGGGACCCTGAATAACAGGTACAACCATTAAGATCGGGACCAGGAGAAGCATGATCATAGGTAACTGGGCTTGTTGGGCCTCTTGATCGGTGCTGCACATCGCCCCGAGAGCGGCGTAGAGTCCGGAGTACATGAGGTATCCAAGTACGAAGAAGCCCACGAATAATGCCCATAGCCCCGGACCCGGTAGGACTTCACTGAGGTTTTCTAGTTCAGGCAGCCCATACCGTCCCGAGAGTGAAAGTGGAATGCCTGCAGCAACCAGAAGGGTTACTGAACAGATCCACACCAGTATTTGGGTCATGCTGACAGCCCAAACCCCGAGGATCTTCCCAAGCATTAGGTGCCAGGGTTCCATCGAAGACAGGATCAGTTCGACTACCCGACTCGCTTTCTCGTCTAGAGTCGCTCGCATCACGGCACTCGCGTAGATAAGGATGACCATGTAGAGCAAAAAAGCGCCGCCGTACGCGATCCAAAACTCCGTCCCGTTCTCATAGGTACTGGATTCATCAATCACGTCTACCGAGAGCGTCCCACCCTGGAGAAGGGCTGCGGCGTCAGCATCACTTCGCCCTAGATGGTATTCGAGTGCAGCCTCACTGATGGCACTCCTGATCGTTAATAGCCGGAGTGGCGACTCACCGGTAACAGAGTAGAGTCGGGCCTCACCTGTAGAGAGTGTCATTCCATCAAGCACTAGGAAGCCACCGAGGGCTCTAGTCTCTATTTCGGCCATCAATGCTTCAGGGGCGCCCTCTTCCCAGACCTCAGTACGGACAACCCAACCGGCTTGCTCTAGAGCTCGTGCAACTGGCTCCGACAAAACGTTTGTCTCATCAACAACGGCGATTGTCGTCCTACTGTCTTCACTTCTGTCAGTCAAAAAGACGGTTACTACAATGAGTAGAGCCATAATGAATGGACCACCCACGGTAGCTACGGCAAACCACTTCGAATGCACTCTTTGTATGTACTCGCGGCGCCAGACCGCCCATACGTTGCGCCACATCATATCGTTGCCGACACACCGCTCTCCGACACAGCCAAGTCTTCAACCATGCCGGAGCCCACATGACGCACAAAAATATCGTGCAGTCGGGGCTCAATTAGCTCGAAGCGAAAGATATTCGCCCCAGATTGAAGCCCTCGCTTCAAGAGCTCCCGATGATCCGCACCATCTGCTAGAAGCACTTCGGTAGTTCCGTTCGATTCCTTGGTCCCGACAATGTCTGCTCCTCTCAGCCACTCATCCGACCCTTCAAAATCGATGGCCACTAAACCTTTTGTTTCTGCTGCCTTCAGCTCTCTGAGATCGCCTTCCAAGACCTTTCTGGAATTAGAGATCAGACACACTCTCTCACAAAGTCTCTCTGCCTGGTCCATGAGGTGAGTGGAAAACACGACCGTCGCCCCGTTTCTTTGGAGGTCAAGCACAATCTCCTCGAGAGTGTCTTGATTCATTGGATCAAGCCCACTGAAGGGTTCATCCAGAATCAGCAATTCAGGCTTGTGAATGACAGCGCTAATTAACTGGATCTTTTGTTGCATTCCCCGTGAGAGATCCTCCAACTTCTTATCTGCCCAATCGGTTAGTTCCAGACGCTCGAGCCACTCAAGAGCGCTCCTCCTACCATCTGCCTTCTGCATGCCTCGGATCTCAGAAAGAAAAAGGATGAAGTCAAGACACTTCATCTTTCGGTAGACGCCTCGCTCTTCGGGGAGGTATCCAATCCGTGCCCTTTGAGTTTCTACGGCGTCCGCGCCAAACACTGAAACAGAGCCCTCGTCAGGGTGCAAGATACCCATAACCATGCGCATTATCGTCGTTTTTCCCGATCCGTTCAGCCCGAGGAGGCCACAGGTGACACCACGGGGCACAGCTAAATCAAAGTTCGATACAGCCACCTGGTTAGCGAAGCGCTTCGTTACACCGTTAAGGCTCAGCGCGAAGCCATTTTCGCTCATACTACCCACTCCTCTTGAGCCAAATACTTGCCCTTCTAGCCTAAGGGATTAAACACTCACGTCATGGAGAGACGTGAATGATTCTTAAACTCGCAGGGGTCCGTACCCGGCGTTTGACGGATCGTTTAGATTATGCGGCCGTAGTGAGAAAGACGAGGAGAGGTTATGGCCATCTATCGTACGCTCTACTACACCGACGTGGTGGTCGGCGTCGGTGGCCGTATGACGATACCCCAGGATATGCGTGAAGACCTCGGGATCGACGAGGGAGATTCGCTGACTGTCAGGGTAGAAGAAAACCCCAGAGGCGGACGCCAAATGGTAGTTTGGCGTGCTGAGCAACAGCCTCAAGAAGAGTAAGGGTCCACTAGCTGCTTTCCAGATCCACCCACCGCACCAAGTCCAACAGGGGACCTCCCCCGTCATGGTGCCACCAGGGCGGAGGAAACGGAACAGAGGAGAATGGGGACACCCGTGAGACACCCGCGTGAGCCAATTCTCGACTGAGATCTCTTAGCCGAGCCCCCAGCCCAATAACGCCAACCGTTTGCAGATGGGGGCCATGGGGTGCTAAGAAGACGGGCAGCTCAGAGGCGTCCTCGATCGAACACACCCTAATAACTCGACCCACAGACGATACCATCGGTCCCACTTCTGCTTGATATATTACCGTCCAAGACGCATCTCCCCCGTGTAAGACTTCAATGCTGGCCCTATTGTGCATCATCTCTGCCGTGCCCCGGATCTGGTGAAGAGTCGACGACTCATGCACCTGCAAGTGCCCGCCGGGAAGGACGACTTCAAGCCGCTCGAAAGCAGCAGCAAGGGCCTGGGCGAATGCCTTAGGTGAGCAGGCCCCTCCTTTCTCTGTGAATACCACTTGTGGAGACACACAGCCCCGTTGGTCAAAGAACCCAATCGAGCGAGCTACTGCGTCAGCTACCTGGTCCACCTCGGCATCGGCATATGCGTCTCTCCCAACTACTCCGACTGAAATGCGATGGTGGTAGCTAATGAATCTCGCAGTGACCGGTGTACGATTACGGAGATCGCCAACAGTCTCATCCGAGCCATAGACTGTAACCACCTCCGCCTTCTCTAGAGCCAAGTCTACAACGCTATCATTCCTTCCATCCCAGTAAACGACTGCGAGAGCATCAGCAAGTGCAGGGTCTACCTCACGAAGAGCTCGCGCGAACAAGACCGGTAGCACACAGTCTCCCCTGCCCGGCTTCAATAGCGTTGGAGAGCGAACCAAAAGGCTCCTGATAAGCGCATTCACGCTTACCCCGGGCACGGTTCCAGCAACAACCTGAACTGTGAGCTTAGGCCCCACGGCCATTACCTCACGTCCGCCCCTAAGTAAGAATCCGTTGAGCACCTCAGGGTCGACCAACTCCTTGTGAAGGAGGAGAGACAGTCGATCCTCAGTCCAGTCTGTCGCCATGCCATCTAAAACTGCACGGGCCATCTGAGGGGACAGACCTGACGTTGACGGAAGTAGCTCTAACGCTTCCAACCTGAAAAGGTTGCCTCTCTCTAGAAAGCACTCCCCGGCTCGACCAAGGATGGCCGCAATCTCTGAAGGAGTTCTGGCTAGGAGATCCCGACGAGTTGCCAAGAGCCTGTCAGCCAACTCTGAGATCCATAGCTCTGTCAAATCCGGAACGCATAACCTGACATCAGCATCCAGATGCAAGGATCTGGCATCCAACGGCAGAGAAACACCTTTCGGTAACGCAAAACCCTCAAAGCTTCGAAGCATCACAGGGTGTTGGCAGCCGACATCAGTTCATCCATCGCCCGTGAGCAGCCTCGAGGCTCTGCTCCAAGAACCCGGCCGACCAGTTGGACTCTTCCTTCAATAACCGACCCCACGTCTTCAGTCAGGATATGACAGATCGATCCGACATTTGCGAGGTCAAAAAAGGCCAACAGGCCTTCCTCACCTGGCGGAAGACCCTCTAACGTCAATGGGTCGAGTGCTCGCACCCGTAGCCAAGGTGGCGCAACATGGGTTCCAGCAGCCTCAGGTCCTTCCTTCAACACGGGCTCATACATTTGTGAAAGCAGTTCAGTCATGCCGTACTCGTTGACCACCCTGTCGGTAGGAATTCCAGTTACGTCGAATAACCTTTGTCGTAGCTCGTCCCTCGTTGTCTGGCGGCTAGAACTCTTGAAACCCCCGGTCTCCATGATCCGACTGCCGATCGGCAGGGGTGGATGAACGCCTTCTTTTAAGAGGTCGATCAAATGCAAAAAAGAGAGTGCAGTGCCGACTATCAGTACCGGCTCACCCGCATCTGACACAGTACGCATTAGAGATCGCACCATTGTCCTATCTAGTTCACCTCGAGCACCAACGAGCCAGTGGGACTCCGTGGCAAACTGATCAACTACTACTTCAACCATGTAAGAGAGTGATGAGTCAGGCACTGCTCGAGGTGGTGGGATGAGGGACAGGACTCGAATCCGCTCAGTGTCAGCCATCACATACTTTCTAAACGGCGGCACCAATGAAGCTCGGTAAAGAGCTAAGCTACGTACGAGATGTCGCCCCCGCCGCTGCTTCCCAAGACTGGTGCCACTCGTACGGAAAACAACCTCTGCCTTTTCCGCCACGAGATCTATGAACTTGAAGGCAGTAGTTGGTACTGCAGGAACCTCTGTCCATCGATGCACGGAAGATGGTGTGGTGCCCCTACCCTCACAAAAGCGCCTGTACGGAACGATAGAATGGAATTGTTCAGCGAACGCCTCCAGGGCTAATGAATTGAAAACGTCCTCCGGCCACGAAGACATCCCTCCTGACCTTAACCGCTGCTCAAGCTCTTTAATCAGTTCAGCCACAATAAGACGGTAAGAAGTGTTAGTTATATGTTTAAACATTGGACCCGGTGATGCATCTTATCACGTGTCACTCTAACCAGAACCTAGTCCTAATACTCTTACAGAGCCGCACTCCATCCACAAACTTATGGATCGTAAGTTCTCTGCTCCGCTTGAAACCCCTCCGGCTCTACAGCTCGGATTCAGAGTAAATTTGGAATCGTCGGTCCTTAAACGACTCATCTGTTTCGCTGCCCTTCTTGCCGCTGGCCTAACATCAATTCTCTCCCAGGCAGCAGAGGCTCAGCAACCAGAAGACCGCCGAAGCGTAGTGGGCTCCACACTTGAGACTAGCCCACAGGAGCCGATAGTCGCTCTCGAATTGATTGGTCAGCAAATTGACCTGGACGGGAGTGTTGACGAGGAAGCGTGGGGAGAAGCAATCCCAGTCACAGACCTGAGACAGCAGGAGCCAATCGAAGGGCAACCAGCATCAGAGGAAACGGAGATACGCGTCGCCTATGATGAGGACAATCTCTATATCGCTGTCATTGCCTACGATGATCCGACTGGAATAATTGCGCGTCAGAAAGACCGAGACGCATCATTGTTCAGTGATGATCGTTTCCAGCTAATTCTAGATACGTTCCTTGACGGTCGTACCGGATACCGGTTTGAGATCAATCCAGCTGGAGCGATGGTCGATGGCCTCCTCAGCGGCCGAGGAAGTAGCTCCGGGCGAGGTGGAAGTGGGCGACCTGGTGGGTTCGGTGGGTCAGGCAACGCATGGGACGGGATTTGGGAAGCGCGTACCCAACGACGTCCTGACGGCTGGTCAGCTGAAATCCGCATCCCTTTCCGAACCTTGAATTTCAACCCCGATCTCACGGAGTGGGGCATAAACTTCCAACGGACAATCCGCAGGAAGAATGAAGATGTCCTATGGCGAGGCTGGCGCCGGTCCGAAGGTATGAGCCCTGTCTTTGCAGGTCGCTTACAAGGTCTTCGCGGCATGTCACAAGGTCTTGGCCTGGAGGCCGTCCCATCAACAATCGCTAGCATACGACACTCGCCCTGTAATGACGCTTCAGGTTGTGTACCCGGCTATGATCCCACGACTTTTCCTCGAGATCTAAGCCTTGACCTAAACTACAGCGTCACTTCAAGTCTTCGAGCCTCAGCTAGCATTAACACTGACTTTGCAGAGGTCGAGGCTGACCGAAGGCAGGTCAACCTAACGAGGTTCCCCCTCTTTTTCCCCGAACGCCGAGACTTCTTCTTGGAGGGGTCCGGAGTGTTTTCTTTTGCTCCCAGCCAGGGTGCTAACCCTTTCTACTCCCGAAATATTGGCCTTGATGAGCGGTCGGGGCAGCAGATTCCCATTCAATACGGCACCCGACTCACGGGACAAGCTGACGCTTATGAGTTGGGGTTCTACCAGATAGGTACGGGTGCACACACGTATTTCGACAACAGAACGGGCGTCGATAAAAACATCGACTCGGAAGATTTCACAGTGGCTCGCGTTAAGCGTAATCTGTTCGAGCAGTCATCAGTCGGTGCTATCTATACGCGCCGCTCGCGCGTCGCAAACACTAACGGTGAAACCTACCCTGCCCACACCGCAGGGGTCGATTTGGATTTGCGAACCCGAAATTTTCTGGGTAACAAGAATCTCTCTCTGTCTACCTTTGCGCTTTTCAATACCGATCCTCAGAGCGGTGGAAACCTTTTTAAGTCCCTCAGTCGCCTTTCGGCCCGGGGGCTAAGGCTCGTTTATCCTAACGATATTTGGTACGCCCACATCTCATACCGAGAGTTCGGTGACGACTACGACCCCGCCGTGGGCTTTGTGCGAAGAAATAACTTCCGACGAGTAGAACCCAACATCTCTTGGTCCCCTCGAGCCAGTGCCATCAGCTGGATCCGCAACTTCAATTTTAGCGCGCAATGGAGGAGGCAGTGGCAAATGGCCGGTCAGATGGCCGGCAACTTGGAAGAAGAAGAACTGCGCTTAAATCTATTTGGCATCAACCTTGAGAGTGGTGACGGCATCGACTTTTCTGCGACACGAACGCACGAGTTCTTGGACCGTGATTTTCGCATTAGCTCTGATGTCTCAGTCACCCCAGGCGATTATGAATGGTGGGAGTACCGAGTGTTCGCCCGCACCGCTAGTTATCGTAAGGTTGGCCTCTTCGGAAGTGTAGCTAAGGGCGGCTTTTGGAACGGAGACCGAACACGCATTTTCGGTGGTTTCAATATCCGTCCGGTATCTGGTGTCAACTCAAGGGTTAACCTCGAGCGAAACAATGTGGTCATGCCCACTGGAGATTTCACAGCTAACGTCTACAGCATTGAAACCCAGTGGACACCAACTCCTTGGGTTGGTTTCACCAATCAGTTGCAGTACGACGATGTAAGTGAGATCATGGGGCTCTTTATCCGGATGCGCTGGATCGTTAATCCTGGCAATGATGTGTATCTAGTCTATACTCATAATTGGCAAAATTACGGATCCGGCCTACTTGAGGACCCTGATTTAAGAACACTTTCAACAGGCAGTTCCGTGAAGCTGAACTACACTTACCGGTTCTAGAGGTCATATACCTCCTTCTCGAGTCAACAACCTCTCGGAACAGACACTGCTGCCAGGGTTAACCGACGGACCATGACCGAAACCCACGACCTCATTGTCGTTGGCGCCGGCCCCTGCGGAATCGCGGTCGGCGCAGCAGCCGAAAAGGCCGGGCTCTCCTGCGTCCTTTTCGATAAGGGATGCGTAACAAGCTCACTTTTGAGCTACCCGTACTACATGACCTTCTTCAGCACCGCTGTGATGCTTGAGGTTGGAGGAGTTTCGTTCACGATTCCTAATGCCAAGCCAACACGTCGCGAGGCCCTGGCCTACTACCGCAAAGTCATCGAACAATGTGGGATTAAGGTCCGTCAATACGAAGAGGTCGTCGACATTTCAGGTGAAGACGGTGCTTTTTCAGTCACTACTCGTCTAGCGAATGGCGATAGGGTGGACCACCTAGCATCTGCAGTGGTGCTAGCAACTGGTGTGTTCCACGAGCCCAACTACCTGGGTGCAGCTGGAGAAGACCTTTACAAGGTTTGCCACTACTACAAAGAGCCATATCCCTACTACGATCAGGACGTACTAGTAGTAGGAGCAGGAAACTCAGCCGTAGAGTCAGCACTTGAAATGTTCAGGAACGGCGCACGTGTATCGCTTGTTCACTTTCTCGACAAAATTGATAGCGGGGTGAAGGCTTGGGTTGTGCCTGACATTTCCAACCGTATTGAGAAAGGGGAGATTCCTGTCTATTGGCGTCACAGGGTAGCTGAGATCAAGCCAAAGACAGTGGTGCTGCAGTCTGAGGATGATGGTACCGAACAGGAGATTCTAAACGATTTCGTGGTCGCTCTTACAGGTTGGCGTGCTGACCACACGCTACTCAAGAGTTTGGGTGTCGCGATTGATCCCGAAACTGCAATCCCGGAGCATGATAAAATCACGATGGAAACCAATATCTCTGGGCTCTACATAGCTGGAGTGATGGCAGCTGGCCACAATGCCAACAAGATCTTTATTGAGAACGGTCGTGAACATGGTGAACTTATCGTCGCCCACCGCCTAGATCTTTAGACGCTCGCACATTGCGCCGGGCCAATATTACAGCCGCGGTTAATCCTCTGACAATGTGATTAAGCCGGCACAGCGATCTCCCGGCCATCCAGTGTCACCACCTCTAAGCCCCGCTTGACGTAAGCGAGCGCAAGAACCTGTCCATGGCGGGGAGACTGCACTGCAGAGGTAATCCATCCGACTGATTTGCCAGTACCATCGTTCGCAAAAAGTTCCTTTCCCTGAGGCGGCGTTGGTACATCGCCTAGCTCCAGACGCTTCAGGTTGCGATTTACGTGCCCCCTGTCCCTAATGCGCACAATTACCTCTTGTCCGGTATAACATCCTTTGGTGTGATCAATTGCCCGATTCTCGATTCCGGCTTCGATAGGAATTGTTTTGTGATTCATGTCACTACCAAATGCAGGACGGCTAGCTTCTACCCGAAGTGTCGACCACACGCCCAACCCAGCGGGGACGGCCCCTCTTGCAACAAGCCCCCCCCATAGCTCTGTAACAAGACCGGTCGGCCCCAAGACAGAATAAGCCTCCGGCCATACCTCACCGGTACGCATCACCACCAGAGACTTTGCTGGTTCGCCAGCAGAAAACCACTCGCCCTCAGCTAGCTCACACAGTTTTTCAGCAGTTACTTTCTTGCCAAGAGCAATATCTGATAGCGCTTCCACACTATCAGGGCCAACCACCGTGATCTGTGCTAGCCGGCCCGAGGCGTCCTCGACAACCGCAAACCTAGGTGGCAGCAGCTTCCGGAAGCTCTTCAACAGAGGCTCCTCTCCAGCGACTGGAACATCTAACAAAAACCCTGTGGTTTCTTCATCTCCCAGGAGGGTGAGCCAAAGATCGGTAAGCATCTTACCCTTGGGAGTTAGCAATGTGTGATACGTAGCACTGCCACCAAACACCCCTATGTCCGACTGGACAAAGGCACGCGGCATTTGACCCGAAAGGATTCCGCTTAGCATCTGACTGGGCGACCGGCCAGAAACGATCACACGTGATCGATGGCTGCGATCGAAGACCGCAAACCGCTCGGTAGCCGCCAGGTACTCCTCTGCGGGATCACCGAAGTGGCGGACTACTGTCTGCCCTTGATAGTTAGTCACAATTCCACCTGCCCCTTCCATACGGCTTAGGAGCGGGCTTACCCGGTGCCTACTCAAAATATTTCGCCATCATCGCTCGCATCCCTACCCTCACGAAGATCACGCACCATCTTTTCCACTCGGCTGGCATCCGCTGCTAGTGGTGACACTCGCAGATATGCCTCCAGTTGATCTGCAGCCTCTTTATGCCGACCCAAACGAGCCAAAATAACTCCTCTGGACCGGCTCTCACCTGATGCTGTTGGCGTAATCATTAACAAACGCTCGACAGCAGCTAGCGCTCGCACATGATCCCCAACCTTCACGTAAAGTCCCTTCAGGTTGGTCAACATCCTGAGAAGTATCTCACGCTTGGAGGCAGCCCTCAGAAAGGCATCCTGTAATCGAACCACACCTCCATATACTCGGTTGAGTAAATCCTGCGCCTCATCCTCAAAGTGAATCTTGCCACCGTTAAATGGATCGACCAGTAATGCCACCTCATTTCCTTTGTACCGAACTAGAAAGTGCCCCGGAAAATTCACTCCCTCGACAGGAAGGCCCAATCGCCAGCCAGTCTCAAGTAGCACCACCCCGAGAGTCAGAGGAATACCAAGACCGCGGTCGAGCACATCATTGAGGAATGAATTCCTGGGATCATAGTATGCATCACTGTTACCCCTTAGACCCCGACGTTCGTAGAGAGTATCAACAAGCTCTTGGAGCACGACCAGGGGGGCGGTTTCATCAGATAGCCGGTCTTTCACTTCTTCCCCAACTTGATCCAGCCGAGCCAGATACAATTCGACAGGTAACTGTGGATACTCTTCTTTAGCAATAAGAAGAGCACAGCGCGCCAAGTTTATCTCGCCCTCCGAGCAGGCAAGTTCGTCTGCAAGTTGTTGGCGAGGTGATAGGGCTGAAGGGGTCACTATTCTTCGTGGGTCACTCGTCATCACAAGTCAAAAGTGCTCGCCTTTCGTACCCTCTGTACAGCACGGGTTTCCATAATGTTTGCAGTTATGGCCACACCCTGACATCCTGGAGACGCCAAAACGACCCTCAAGCCTAGAGGAGGCAATGATTAACAAGGCTAGAGATCAGCGGCCAAAGATCCGTCTTTCCCAGCTCAGTCACGGCGCCGGTTGAGCATGTAAGCTCGGCATGGCCGAACTGGCGCAGGTCCTGCGTCATGTGGTTCCAGTGGAAGATTCAAATGCCCTCGTCGGCCATTCTACGAGGGACGACGCCGCTGTGTACCTTCTGACCGAGGACAAGGCTATCGCTGTCACGGTCGATTTCTTTACCCCGATCGTGGACGATCCCTACGATTTCGGTCGCATCGCTGCTGCCAATGCTCTGTCGGATCTGTATGCAATGGGGGCACGTCCTCTTTTGGTGCTCAATCTGGTGGGTTTTCCACGAGCCCTTCTCTCAGAAGGAGTTCTAGAAGAGATCCTCAGAGGCAGCAACCAAGTGACTCACAAGGCTGGCATACCTACGCTAGGGGGCCATTCGATTGACGACCCAGAACCAAAGTTTGGAATGGTGGCGGTCGGCGAAGTACATCCAGATAGGATCATAACTAACGCTGGAGCTCGTCCTGGGGATGCTATCGTCCTGACCAAACCCATTGGCTCCGGGGTGATCGCCACAGCTATTAAGGATGAGGTCGCTGGTGAGGACGTTATCTTGGATGCAGTCAATGTGATGAGCACATTGAATCAGACAGCCGCAGATGCAATGCTCGGTGCCGACGCACACGCGGCTACTGACGTCACCGGCTTCGGCTTACTGGGCCACCTTCACCAGATGTTACTAGCTTCAAGTGTCGCTGCGAGGGTTCAGGCCGACTCAGTGCCAATGATTACAGGGTCTCGTGAGCTTGCGAATGCGGGCTACATACCCGGTGGCACTCAACGAAATTTAGAAGACTTAGTCGACACGCTCGATTTCGATGCAACAGTTGATGCAGACACACGAGCATTACTAAGTGACCCGCAAACCTCTGGTGGACTTCTAATATGCGTACCACCCGACCGACTCGATCAGCTCCTGGCAGACCTCGAAGGTAAGACGCCCGCCGCGGCCGTGGTTGGATCGGTCGTCAATGGTAACCCCGGACACATCACCGTCGAGTAGCTTTAGTCTAGCTCTTCTGGGATTTCCGTTTCTTCGAAGTTCTTTTCCCAGAACGATCCCCGTTCTTTGCTAGAGCAACCCGAATGACATCGTCCAAGTTCTCAGCCAGGTGAAAAATGATCTGGTCGCGAACATCCTCGGGAATGTCTTCAAGATCAGCCTCATTTTCGACTGGAAGGATGATTTCGGTTATGCCTGCACGGACGGCCCCCAGCACTTTTTCTTTTATCCCACCAATAGGAAGTACTCGACCCGTGAGTGTCAGCTCCCCCGTCATCGAGATATCATGCCGGACCTTTTTCCCTGACACTGCAGAAACTAGGGCTGTCGCCATAGTAATCCCCGCAGATGGGCCATCCTTAGGAATCGCGCCCGCCGGAACATGAATATGAACCTCGCGGCCTTCTAGCGCTTCCTGTGGTATCCCTAAGCGCTTCGAGTTGGACTTGGCATAAGAGAGTGCCGCCCTTCCCGACTCTTTCATGACATCACCGAGCTGACCTGTGAGGACCAAACCACCCTCGCCAGGCATGATGCTCGCCTCGACAAACATGATGTCTCCACCCATCGGCGTGTAAGCCATGCCCGTAGCCACCCCAACCATATCCTCCTCAGACTTACGCTCCGGATGTACTCGGGGCCTGCCCAATAGTTCGCGGATATTCTTAGCGGTGGCATTGATTTTCTTGATCTTACCACTGGCAATCTGCCTTGCGACCTTACGTGCGAATTTTCCGACCTCGCGCTCAAGCTGCCTAACGCCTGATTCACGCGTGTAACTTTGGATGATGACTGAAACCGCGGCGTCAGTCATCTTCAGCTCCCCTTTTGTGAGGCTGTTTTCTTTCCTTTGCCTAGGAAGGAGATACTTCTTCGCAATCTGAAGTTTTTCAACTTCGGTGTAGCCCGCGAAGTCAACCCGTTCCATACGGTCAAGAAGTGGCCCAGGAATTCGGTCGAGGTAGTTCGCCGTGGCGATAAAGAGGACTTCCGAAAGGTCGAAGGGAATTCCTAGGTAATGATCGACAAAATTCGAGTTTTGAGCTGGATCAAGCACCTCTAGTAGCGCTGAGCTAGGGTCACCCTGGAAGGAGACACCAAGCTTGTCAACTTCGTCAAGCAAGAACACAGGGTTTCTTGACTTAGCCTGCCGCATACCCTGGATTATCCGTCCCGGCATAGCTCCCACATATGTGCGCCGGTGACCTCTAATGTCAGCCTCGTCACGGGCACCGCCCAGTGATATGCGCACATACTTCCGGTCTAGAGATCTTGCTATCGACTGGGCTATCGATGTTTTTCCAACACCGGGTGGACCAACAAACAGTAAGATCGGGCCGCGACCGATCTGCTCTTCCAGGCAATCACTCCCCTCGTCACTCTCGCCTTCAGCTTCCTCGTCCGCCCCAGCGATATCGTCGTCCGCATTCTCCTCTGCTGCCCGATCCAACTGCAGCTTCCTGACGGCCATAAACTCCAACACTCGATCCTTGACGTCCTCGAGTCCGTGGTGATCTTCGTTCAGGATTTCCTCAGAATACTTCAGGTTGATCTTTTCCTCAGTCCGTTCCTGCCACGGCAAGTCCGTAATCCACTCTAAATAGGTGCGAATCACCTGGTATTCAGCTGACTGGGGGCTAGTGCGCTCTAGGCGCTTCAACTCCCTGTCAACCTCTGAAGACTGATCTTCACCGAGCTTCAACTCTTCGATGCGTTGACGTAGTTCTTCGATGTCATCTCGCTCTTCTTCCTCACCCAACTCTTTCTGAATCGCCTTAAGCTGCTCTCGCAAAAGCATCTCACGCTGCCGTTCGCCGAGTTCTGACTGCACCTTGGCCTGGATATCTTCCTGGGCATCCATTCGTGCAAGCTCACGCTCCACTGCGACGAGACACTCACGCATGCGCTTCTCATCATCGAGCATTTCAAGAAGTCTCTGTTTCTCCCCAGTCTCGAGCTCTAGATAGAAAGCAACCAAATCAGAGAAGGGGCCCGGCTCATCTAAGCCCTGGATGAGCTGGTTGAGTGCCTCGGCAGGAACGCCCCTCCGTGCACCGAGCTCAGCCGCGCGATCTCGGAGCTCTCGATCTAAAGCCTGAAACGAGGGGTCTTCTGGGTCTCCAGGTGTGAGGCGTTCTACATCGAGAAGAACAGCGTGGAGCATCGACTGGCCTTCATCGTGATAGGACAAAGCTTGCGCACGCGTCTCGCCTTGAACGAGCAGCTGCACACCGCCCCTGACCCGGTGCGTCTGAATGATCCTCACAATAGTTCCAACTGCATACAAATGTTCGGGTGCAGCCTCGTCAACATTCTTCCTTTGAGCTACCGCGAAAAGACGCCTATCCCCATCCAGCGCCTCCTGGACTGCTTCCACTGTTCCAGCACGGCCAGCAGAAATCGGGACAGCAACTCCCGGATATACGACGGTGTCGCGCAGCGGCAGAACCGGAAGGGTGTATCGCTCTGTCGATGGGTCTTTTGTCTGCTCCCCACCCTTATCCGCCGCGGGGGCGGATTTGTGACTCTTTGTCAGTTTCTTAGCTCCGAGATTTCTATGATTTCGATTAATGCCGGATGAGTTGTGGCACAACCAGACAAGCATGACTCTTCTAGAGCCAATTGATTCTCACCGGGACCACGCGACTCCTACTATTATAGCGCTCTTCCGGACCTTGTTCCTGCCACTTTATCGGTCTCGGAAGGTCAGTTACGTTGGCACCTCCCTTCAGCTCGCGCCACTCGCAGGGTATCCGGCATAGGCGATCTATTGGATGGCATCACGTGGTTCGGCAGCTCGTCGGTCCAAATACGGCGCGACAGGGTGGAGGTTCGCGTGGGCCCGATCGGTCTCACGGAAGACCCAGCGGCTGACCCCGTGCTATTAACATACCCCCACCACGACAACTTCCCCGAAGATGACATAGCGCGGATGCAAACGTACGACACTTTATTAGTCGCCCCTGCCCCTATGAAGAAATTGCTGGTGGATGCAGACCATTTCCTGCATCCTGGTGACATGCTTCAGCTTGATGGTTTCGACATACTCGCTGCCCCCGTGTACAACGTTGATAAGAAGTTTCATGCTCCTGAGCGTGGCTGGCTTGGTTATGTCTTCATCAATGGGCAAACCACCTATTATCACGCTGCCCCCTAAAACCTTACATGACTCGAGTGAGGAACCCGACAACAGACTCTAGCCGATCAATGGTTACCAGTACGAAAGGCATGGCTGCAACTAGTCATCCGCTTGCAACTGGAGCTGCGGTGCAGATCCTGGAGGCGGGAGGGACGGCAGCAGACGCGGCAGTTGCAGCAGCGGCCGTACTGAACGTAACCGAGCCCCATATGACAGGTATCGGTGGTGATATGTTCATGATCTTTTGGTCTGCCTCTGAGGGGCAACTTTCAGGACTGGACTCCAGTGGACAATCCGGTTCTAAGACAGACCCTCAAGCGCTAATCGACCAAGGACTAGAGAGTGTTCCGGAAACCGGGCCGAAATCGGTTACTGTGCCCGGAGCTCTTGCTGGCTGGCAAGCACTGCTCGATAGATACGGCTTGATGTCTATGGCCGATGTTCTAGCACCAGCAATCCGCATCGCTGAAGATGGCTTCCTGCTCACACCTATTGTAGCACAAGAATGGGCGGACTCGTCCAGTTTATTACAGGTCGGCGAAGGCGCGAGGGCCACCTACCTAAGAAAAGGAGAAGCGCCTCGAGCTGGAGAACGAATTACGAACCTCGACCTTGCAAACTCCCTCCGGACAATCGCGCAGAATGGGATCGATACTTTCTATGGTAAAACACTTGGACAGAAAATCACCGACGGTCTCGACAAGCTCGGCGGCTATTTGACAATCGAAGATCTTGCTGACCATACAGTTAGATGGGTAGAGCCGATGAGTGTCGATTATAAGGGCTACACCCTCCATGAAATCCCACCTGCAGGGCAAGGCATAGCTGCCCTGCAGATGATCAAGATACTGGAAGAATTTGATATTGGTGGAATGAGACACAATTCAGTCGAATACCTACACACACTGATTGAGGTGAAGCGGCTAGCCTACGCGGACCTAGAGAGACACATAGCCGACCCCGCCCACATGACAGTGCAGCCGGAATCTTTGTTAGATGGAAAGTACCTTAAACATCGGGCAACCTTGATTAACCCCTGTGGAGTATCGGAAAACCCAGATCCTCGAGGGCTATATACTGAATCTGAAACGGTGTACCTCACAGTCGCAGATCAGTACGGCAACATGATCTCGTTTATCAATTCGCTCTGCGGGTACTTCGGGTCGGGTGTGGTTATCCCAGAAACTGGGATTCTGCTCCAGAATCGGGGCAGTGGATTTACACTTGAAGCCGGACACCCCAATCAAATTGCACCGAGAAAAAAACCACTACACACGATCATACCAGCATTCGTCACTCAAGACGACAAACCCCTATTGTCCTTTGGGGTCATGGGGGGGTCAATGCAACCACAAGGGCAGATTCAGGTGCTCCTCAATATGATCGAGTTTGGAATGGACGTTCAACAAGCAATTGATGCACCTCGCTTCCGACACTTGAACGGGGTAACCGTTGCGGTGGAGAATCTCGACCCAGAAACAACTCAGGACCTGCAACATTTAGGACATAAACTGGAGGACCCTTCGGAAACGACGTTTGGTGGCAGTCAAGCCATCTTGAATCTACGAGAGGGCTGGGCTGCAGGGTCTGACGTGCGCAAGGACGGAATGGCGGCAGGGCACTAATCCCACTCCGGCCACGGGAGGGGCTGTGGAAGAAGCGATTTCTGTGATTCCTGCTGCGACGATTATGCTCATGTGTGACGGTGAGAACGGACTCGAGGTACTCCTGCTTCGCCGCAATCAAAAAGCAGGGTTTGCTCCCGGAGCGTACGTGTTTCCGGGAGGTAGAGTTGACGCGGCAGATAGCGAAATAGCCATCCTAGATAGGATAGACAGTCTTACTAGCAAGGAAGCCGCTCTCCGGCTAGAACTGACCGATGGTCAGCCCTCTGGGATCGCCTACTATGTCGCCGCCGTGCGAGAGACTTTCGAAGAAACTGGGATCTTGATCGCAGTTAGCACAGATGGATCAGCACCCCCTACAACTGCAGAAAACCAAGGGGTGCGCGCACTCCGCAAGGCCCTTATAGGGGGGGTGATTAGCTTCAAGGATATCTTAGTTAAGTTGGACTGCCGCCTTGACGGAAGCGCTATGCAATACGCCGCCCATTGGATTACTCCCGTGACTTGGCCAGTGCGTTTCGATACTCGCTTCTTTGCAGCCCAACTAACGAGTAAGAGGGAGTGCACAGTGGATACGCGTGAGATAACCGAAGGTCTCTGGATCACCCCAAACAACGCTATCAGCCGCCATGAGGCAGGAAATCTTCCTATGCTTTTGCCTACAATCACAATGTTGGAACGACTCTCCACCTATGAACAGACTGAGGAAGCCCTGGGAGCATTAGCTAAAGAGCAAGTACGTCCCATTCTCCCCGTAGCTGACACGATACCTACCGATATATGAAGCCATTAGGCCACGCGTCCATGCAAGCGCGTTTAACCCGAAGCTCGCGCCCACCTTACATGCGCCGATAGCCAGGTCCGCTTCCGCCCTCCCTAGGAGACCATCGAGGGCCCAGGACGTCGGTAGCCTTGCAATCGATACAGTTTGGTGCGTTCACAAGTAGCCGATCACCATCTCGCTCATAGACGCCTGCAGGACACATATGGCTGTAAAAGTCAGCAGCCTCGGCACTCACTCCTGATTCTGCTTCAATAAGATGGGAAGGAATATCATCTCGCGTCTGATTTCCTGAACGAAATACGGCATCCGCCTTTGAGAAAGTCAGGGTGCTGTCAGTGATAACTGGAACCGACTTTCGATCAAATTGCCGTTCCCGAGCGGCATCCTCTTCTACCTTTATAGTTCCACCTGGAAACCGCCCTTTAGTCAAAGTCATCAGTCCAGCTTTCACCCCACCTATCAGGAGCCCTCTCTTGAATGCGAGCCGCATATTCCTGCGCGTGTGGAGGTCCCGCATGATGCGACTGCCATCCACAGCTGCGGTGTAGCCAGCTAGCCCTGACTCCGAGGTGTCTCCCAAGGTGAGCGCTTCAAAAATCTTTCTCGCCGCAAGAATTCCGGAGTGCATGGCATAGTGGATTCCCTTCAGTGACGATACATCCACATAGCCAGCCGCATCACCTACAATCAAGAGCCCCTCACCGTGGCGACGCTCTGGTACTGAGTGATAACCGCCTTCAGGGATAGTCTTAGCTCCCCACTCAATCATCTTGCCTCCCTCGAGCAATCGCCGGAATAGTGGGTGCATTTTCATGCTCTGCAGTACTCCATGCGAGTCGAAACGAGCATCGGCGTAATCGAGACCTACCACCAGACCTAACGCTACAAGATCATCTGCCATCGGATACACAAATGAGCCACCAAAGGCATCAGGTGGTAGTGGCCAACCCATTGTATGAATAATCCGGTCTAAGGGTTGCTTTACATTCCAAAGTTCCTTTACGCCAAGGGCAAAGATTTGCGGATTTGTGGAACCAACTCCCTGCCAGTCTAGCCACGCCTGCGAAAGCGAGCCGCGTGTCCCTTCCGAAAGGACTGTAACCTGAGCAGTCACATCGATGGCAGAATTAGCAATTGGACCTAGCGACTCTCCACCTTCTCCTAAACCTGAAGGAGTTGTGCGCACCCCGATGACCCCACTGTTTTCAACAATCAGTGAGTCGACGGGGAAGCCGGGAAAAATGTTCACGCCGAGTTCTTCCGCTCGCTCACCCAACCATCGTACAATCTCGCATATAGAGGCTATGTAATTCCCCTGATTCCTCATGGTTGGAGGGGTAGGAATCTGGACAGAACTGTTCGGGCTAAGAAGGTACATACCTTCCTTGGTGACGGGCCGACGGAATGGAAACTCATCAAGTGACACCCCTGGAAACAACTCTTGAAACGCACTTGGATTTACCACGGCACCGGAAAGACTATGTTCACCAAGCTGTCCAGCCTTCTCAAGCACACCTATCTCAATCTCCCCAAGGGAACCACCGCGCTCTTGTCCCTCCCGAACTAGCCTTGCGAGCTCAATCGCCCCAGCTAAACCTGCTGGCCCAGCACCCACGAAGATGACGTCCATAGAAATGGACTCGCTATCGGGCGTATCTCGCACGATGAACTGGCCATTAGAAAGAGGTGGCTGTTCATCCAAGGGGCGTAAGGGCCCTTGGGGAACAAGACTGCTCTCAGACATACTCACTCTCTCATTGTGGAATAAACGGACCCGTGAGGGGTCGACACGTGTACCGAGTCGACCCAGAAAAATCGCCAACTCTGGCGTGAGGCTCTAGCCTTACCGACCTACACACCCGAACACAGCCATGGGGACCTCGCGGATGAGCCAGTGTCCGACAACTCTCGCAGAACTTAAAGAAGCCGGCTATAAGAGCCGAACCGTTAAGGATGAAGTGCGCGTCAATCTTCTGAGAAAATTAGAGGAAGGCGAGGAACTCTTCCCAGGAGTACGTGGATACGACGAGTCTGTGGTTCCCCAGCTTGTAAATGCCCTTCTCGCACGACACGACTTCATCTTACTCGGTCTGCGAGGTCAGGCAAAAAGTCGCATTCTACGTCAAATTGCCCTGCTCCTCGACGACAAAATACCGATCCTCACAGGCAGCGAAGTCAGTGATGATCCTTATGCACCGATCTCGAAGTATGGTAGGACAATACTCGAAAAGTACGGCGATGACGCACCTATCGAGTGGGTAAAACGCGAGCACCGTTACGTAGAGAAGCTCGCAACACCCGACGTTACCATTGCCGATATGATTGGAGATCTCGACCCGATCAAAGCAGCCCGCGGAGGACACATTCTCGCTGATGAGCTCACCATCCATTACGGGCTACTCCCGAGAGCCAACCGCGGCATTTTTGCTATCAATGAACTCCCTGACTTAGCAGGGAAAATCCAGGTCGGACTCTTTAATATCCTCCAGGAAGGGGATGTCCAGGTAAAGGGTTACCCCATCCGATTAGCTCTCGACATCCTTATGGTCTTCACCGCGAATCCCGAGGATTACACTGCTCGCGGGAAGATTATTACGCCTCTTAAGGACCGTATCGGCGCTGAGATCCGCACGCACTACCCTGAGGACCTTGATATCGGACGCGACATTACGCGCCAAGAGGCCTGGGTCGAGCGGGATGGAACCTGTGTGGAAATTCCCGATTTCATCGAGGAAACGGTAGAGCGTGTTGCATTCTTAGCCCGAGAGGATAAGCGTGTGGACCAGCGCTCAGGTGTAAGCCAACGCCTGCCGATCACGGTTATGGAGACTGCAGTTTCGAATGCAGAGCGTCGGGCGCTAGCCCACCGCGAGGAAATGATTGTACCTAGGATTACAGACCTGTATGCAGCTCTGCCCGCAATCACTGGCAAGATGGAACTCGAATATGAAGGTGAGCTTCACGGAGGAGATAAGATCGCGAGAGAGTTAATCCAGCAAAGCTCATCACACACCTTTGATATGCGGGCCGCAGGAGCCAACGTAGAAGACATCATAGAGTATTTTGAGACCGGAGGGGCGATCCAGGTAGGGAACGACGCAGCCTCATCGGCTTGTGTGCAAGGATTTAAAACAGTGCCCGGGCTTATAGAATTAATTGAAAACGTAGGTTTGGCCTCTTCGAATTCGAACGATGGAAAACGCACAGCCGCCTGCGAGCTTGTTCTTGAGGCGCTCGTAGCACAGAAACGCATCAGCCGCACGACAGCAGGCTATGTGCGTGCCCCACATCAAGGTCCGCCGGCAGGTGAAGGCTATCAAGGGTTCGACCCAATCGGAGGGCTCAGCGTTTAGTAGGCCTCCTATAGGTAAGGACTACCAGACTAAAGGATGTGCTCAACGAAGGACGCTAACACCTTCTTCTGCGCTGTCGGCAAAGCAAAGCTCGTGGGTGCGGTCGCCAAAACCCAAACAGCACCATCCTCCACAGGTGAAACAGCACTTCGAAATGCAAAGGGATGATAAGTGGCTTCTATGTGAGTGAATCGATGCTTACACGTCGGAAGAGGCTGCCCAACACCGACGACACCTATCCCACGAGAAAGCGCTGCAGCCCGGGCACCCGTCTCTGCATCACTCATACCTGACACCTCCACCTCAGGAAAGGCCCACATACCACCTAGTAATCCGTCCCAAAATCGCCGAATGAGAAACACCTGCTGGTCGTCATAAAGCACTGCCAGAGCAAGTTGGATCCTCTTGGGACAAGAACGCTTCGATTTGGTCGGGCGATCTGACTCAGTACCGGCCTGGTGGGCCAAGCACCATGTAGAGACGGGACACACGTCACATTCTGGCCGCCTGGGGACACAAACCGTCGCTCCAAGCTCCATGAGTGCTTGATTCCAGTCACCGGGTCGGTCGCGTTCGATAAGTCCTGCCGCCGTCCCTCTAAGCCACGAAGGTCTGGGGTCAGAAACGTCGAAGATCCGTGACAATACTCTACGCACGTTCCCGTCCACCGCCGGCACAGCTTCACCGAATGCGATGCTGGCCATAGCACCGGCGGTGTACTCGCCAATTCCCGGCAGCTCTCTGAGTCCATCTAGAGTTCTTGGTACTGTTCCATTCCCCTGTTCTACGATCACTCTTGCAGTTTCGTGAAGCCTCCTAGCCCTCCGGTAGTAACCAAGGCCCTCCCAAGCCTTGAGGACTTCGTGAGAGTCAGCCGCTGCTAAGCTTTGCAGGTCAGGGAACTGCTTGAGCCAACGTCTATAGTATTCCCGCACTGTTTCAACTCGCGTTTGCTGCAACATCACCTCGGAGACGAGTATTCGGTAAGGGTCATTCTCATCTCGCCAGGGTAAGCTTCGACGACACTTGTCGTAATAATCCAGGAGGGCCTGTTGGAAGGCCGAAAGTGATTTAGGTGTAAGTTTGGCGGGCTCCATGGCAAGAAGGTACAAGGAAGCCAATAGCAGAAAACAACCTCATGACCTGGCACCCATGACCTCGCTCGATGTATTTCTACTATACCCTCTTAACTCTTAGAATAGTGGCATGCGCTTTACCACCTACTCTAAATACAAGGGCGGCTGGCTCGACGCCCTCAATCTCCAGTCACTCCTAGAGCATCTGTCCGACTTTCTGATGGACGGAGGTTTCGCTGGCGGCCCTCATTACAACCCGTACTGGGGTTGGTCCGGAGACAAAGATGTGAACTCGACAGGAGCGCTGAAGAATGCCCTTCTGAAGGCTCTTTTAGAAAGCGGCCAAATCACGGAAGAGATGATAGAGGAGCTTCGCGGTGAGGGTGAGGGAGATGAGGATATCCGTCAGCAGATTGCACAGCTTTTAGACGACCTAGTCGAGCGAATGGTCGAAGAAGGATACATCAACGTGGAAACGGGCAACCCACAGATGCCCGGAGCAACATATGACGTAACTGGCCAGGGAAAGATCGATGAAGCCAAGCAAGCAGCTCAACAAGTGCAGTTCAATTTAACCCAGAAGGGGATGGACTTCCTGGGCTACAGGTCGCTAAAGAGCTTGCTTTCAGCCCTCGGAAAGGCAACAGCTGGCGCCCACGACACTCCACATCTTTCAACAGGCGTGGAAGCTGACGCCGCTTCGAAGCCGTACGAATTCGGAGACACACTCAACTTAGATATCCCTGCCACCCTCAAGAATGCTATCGAGCGCGAAGGGCTTCAGGTCCCCTTGAGCCTCGATTACAGTGACTTGATGGTTCACCAGGCTGAGTATCGGTCTTCGTGCGCCACAGTGCTCCTGCTAGATATCTCACACTCAATGGTTCTCTACGGAGAAGACCGTTTCGCACCTGCTAAGCGGGTGGCTTTGGCCCTCTCTCATTTGATGAGGACTCAGTTCCCAGGTGACTCACTCCACGTTGTCACATTTGGGGACCGTGCAGAAGAGCTTCCGCTTTCTCAGCTTGCTAAAGCCCAGGTCGGTCCGTTTCACACCAACACTGCCGAGGGAATTGAAATAGCTCGCCGTATTTTGGCTTCCCAGAAGAAAGATATGCGGCAAATCATTATGATCACCGACGGAAAACCAAGCGCCATGACTCTTCCAGATGGCAGGGTCTATACAAACTCAGGTGAACTAGATCCGATGATCTTGAAGCGGACGTTCCAAGAGGTTGCGGCATGCCGTAAAACTGGCATCCTAATCAATACCTTCATGCTCGCGAACGACCCGTATCTAGTCCAGTTCGTTGAAAAAGTCTCACAAATTGCCCGCGGGAAAGCTTACTTCACAAGCTCCATGACGCTCGGGCAGTACATAATGCTGGACTTCCTAAGGAACAAGCGCCGCCGCGCTGGCTAAACCAACCCCTGTGTGGAGTCGTCCGCTAGTTGTCTAGCAAATCCGGGTCGTTCTCCTCCAACTTAACCTGACGCACCCTCTTACGAAGCCAGAGGCCGGCCCCGGTGACCATTCCGAGCGGTAGTAGCGTCAAAAAAGCCGTTGTGGCCATGAAGGCCAGACGGTTCTCGTCACTTGAGTCGAAGCAAACTGCACAAGCGTGGCCGGCATCAGGAAGCGCAAGCAAGAGAAGCATCGCGACGAAAACAATAGAGGCGCGGATCATAGGTACACCTTGATATACAGAACGGGCCAGACCAGGACTACGAAGTACCAGAACGCTGACACTGTGGCCAGTTCGGAACCAGTCAAGCGACCCTGATTGAGGCGGACCCCCGCCCAGATGAGTGCAATTAGCGCCGCTACGGCATGGATAGCGTGGGTTCCGACAATCAGATAAAAGAAGCCGCCATACGAACTCGACTGGATCGTGAGGCCTTCACCGAGTAACGCAACCCACTCGAGTCCCTGGAAATACACAAAAAAAGTTCCCAGCAGTATGGAAAGCAGTAGCGGAATCCGCGCCCGTGACCGTTCCTTACGGAAGGCAAACCAGGCGACAACAAGAACAAGGCCGCTGACCAAAAGCGCCGCGGTATTGAGTGCCGTCTCCTGGACCGGAAGGCGTGGCTGGCCGAATGGCGGCCACATCTGTCCAGCAGCCTGAGACCGCACAACCGCATGAGCAGAGATAAACCCTGCAAAAATCATTACCTCGGTGAAAATGAAAATCATCATCCCTAGCACGCCATTGGACAAAAGCGGCTTCGGCCTAACAGGCTCCGGTCGATGTTGGAGCGGGATGGCGACGGATTCGCTCATCTAAAGAATTACTAGTTCGGTCGGAATGTCTGAACGTAATCGGCAAACTCTTGAATCTGCCCTTCATCGAAACTTGCGCTCCAGGCCACCATAAGGGGAGATCCGCCCACTGAGGCTGCACCATTAGTAATTACCTGCACGATGCGATCCCTGTCACGCGTCTCCCAGAACTCAGGATCCGCAAATGAGGCTGGACGAGGATCAAGCGCCGCGCCAGCAGGCCCATCCCCCAGTCCTTCGGATCCATGGCAAGTTGCACATACGATGTTGAACATCGATTCAACGTCGAAAGCAACCTCCACAGCTGGTGCAGTGTCCTCTTCCACGACTTCTTCCTCACCACTGTCTATGCCGCGCGCCACCGCTGCCTCCGCCGCAACATTCCGCCAGTTGTTACCCTCGTGATTCATGACATCGGGAGAGATGCCCGCAAACATCAGTGCCATGAGAAGCAGTGAAGTAGTGAGCATCCACTTCATGATCCTCTTCTCCCACTTGAGGTGCATGAAGTTCTCGATGACTAGTTTCGCCTTATAGACGGCGATTCCAAATGCAGTGACGAGTGTTAATAAAGTTGCGACCCAAGCGACCCCGGTCACTTCACGTATTACGTCTGCAACAATTGGACCCACCACACTTATAACTAGAAGTACAAGAAGTATGATGTAGATCTTGAAATAATTGACGTGATGTCCGTCGTCGTGATGTTCTTGGTGATCAGACATGTCCTACTTCGCGATATAGAGAAGCGGGAATAGGAAGATCCAGACGACATCTACAAAGTGCCAATAAATACCGATTAGCTCGACGCGCTGGAGTTCGAGATTGCGCCAGGCATCAAAAGCCACGATGCCCATGATGATAGCACCTGCGATCACGTGGAGGGCATGCAAACCTGCCGCAGTGTAGTAAAAGGCCCAGAAGCCGTTAGATGTGATCGTATACCCGTGGCTAATCTCGTACCACCACTCATACGATTTTATCCCGAGAAAGGTGAAAGCCCCACCAATAGTGAAGAGAAGGAACTTGGCTGCTGTCTTGCCATCCCCGCGCTCCGCAGCCTGGTGAGCAAGCACGGCAGTAAAGCTAGAGGTCAGTAGCACAAAGGTATTGGTGGCTCCAATCCACGTGTTGGTGTGGATGGCCGCATCGGCCCACTCAGGGTGGCCGAGCCGGTGCATAAGATATGAGCCAAGTACGCCGCCGAAGATGACCACCTCGGAGGCGAGCAGCCACCAGACGGCCAAGCGGCCGGTAGGAATTCCGGTCGCGCTACGTAATGTGGCTTGGGGTTTTGGAAATGCCATTAGGCTGGTTCGTTCTGGGGCCAGTAGTCTTGTTCACGGTCAGGATGAGCATACTCGTAGGGGCCCCGGTAAACGTTCGGTAGCCCTTCCGGCCAGTTCCCGTGCGGTGGTGGTGACTCGGTGGTCCACTCCAACGTGTTTGACTCCCAGGGATTCTTACCAGCCTTCTTCCCTCGCATCCAACTAGCGATACAGTTATAGAAAAAGACCAACTGGAAGGCGAGCATGACGAGCAGCGCATAAGTCGCTAGCTCCCGCAGCTGGTACATGCCTTCCCCCGCAAGCTCAGGAAAGTGCTCGTAGTTGTAAATCCGCCGGTGTTGGCCGCCCATGCCAAGCACAAAAAGCGGAATGAAGATCACATTGAACGGAATGATTGTGCCCCAGAAGTGAATCTTCCCGAGGGTATCATTCATCATCTTCCCGAACATCTTCGGGAACCAGTACGTGAACGCCGCAAAAGTCCCAATGATTGCAATCGGATAAAACGTGTAGTGGAAGTGCGCGAGTACGAAATAAGTGTCGTGGAAGTAGATGTCCGCCCCGCTCGCGCCCAAGAAAATTCCCGTGACTCCGCCGATCAAGAACTCCGCCATAAAGGCGAGCGCCCATAGCATCGGTGTGGTGAGCCGGATCGATCCCCCATACAACGTCGCAATGATAACAAAACACAGCTCCGCGATTGGGATAGATATAAGAAGGGTCGTGACCGTAAAGACATTGGCCATCCGCGGGTCTATACCTGCAAGAAACTGATGGTGAGCCCAAACAAAAAAGCTCAGCACACCTGTAGCAACCGTCGTATACAGCATCATCTTGTACCCGAACACCTTCTTGCGGGCGAAGGTTGCTATTATGTCAATCGTGATGCCGATCGCTGGCAATAGAACTACATACACCTCTGGATGACCAAAGAACCAGAATAGGTGCTGCCAGAGAATCGGATCGCCACCGCGGGCTGGATCGTAGAAGCCAGTACCGATCGTCTGGTCGAAGAGCAGCATGACTGCCCCCGCGATGAGCGGTCCAACCGAAAGCATAAACAGGATACTAGCTATCACGATCATCCAGCAGACCAAAGGAATGTCATACGCCTTCATGCCTGGGGCCCGCGAGTTCATCAGGGTCGTGATGAAGTTGATGCCGCCCAGCAAGAATGCTACGAATTCCAAAGCGACCGCGACCAGCCACATAGACGCCCCGAGACTGGTCTGATTGTAATCGCCCACTGCAGACAGAGGTGGATACGCCGTCCACGCTCCCCCGAACCCGCCACCTTGGACGAACAGAGAAAGCAGCAGTATTACTGCACTCAAAAGAAAGATCTGGTACGAAAGGCGGTTTATGCGCGGGAATACCATATCGTCCGCACCGATCATGAGCGGAATGCAATAGTTCCCGAAGGCAGCGATTAGAACCGGCATCGCCACCCAGAAAATCATGATCGAGCCGTGGTTCGTAACCAGTGCGTTGTACTCACCGGGTGAAACCTGCCCAAACCCCGGCACAGAAATTCCAGGGAATGCGAGCTGCATCCGGAAAACATACGCCATGAATCCACCGATCACGGCCATGCCCATGCCCGTAAACAGATACTGCATGGCGATCATCTTGTGATCGGTCGAGAAGACGTACTTACTCAGAAAGCCCTCAGAGCCGTGATGGTCGTGAGCGTGATCTGCGTGGTGCTCGACCGCAACTGCGGTTTCTGACATCTAGTATCTCCCTACTGTGCAGTCGCGGCGGACGCTACCCATGCCGCATGACCGTCTGAATCTTCGATATGCACTCTCGCCGCCATTACACCGTGCCCGATACCGCAGATCTCGGCACACTGCACATCGTACTCGCCAGTCTGCGTAGCTTCGAACCAACCGGTTATCGTCCGCCCCGGTATCGCGTCCTGCTTAATGCGGAAGACCGGGATTGAGAACGAGTGGAGCACGTCCGTCGCTTCGAGCAAGAAGTGGTAGGTCTGATCAACCTCCACATGAAGTTCGTCTACCGTGAAAATATCGTCGTCTGTGTCTAGCTGATTGTCCTGCCCAGGATGTTGAAATGTCCACGCCCACTGTTGTCCGATCACCCTGATCGTACGGTCCGGTTCTGGAAGCTGCTGCTTTACATCGTACCAGACCATGATAGCCATCACGATGATGACGAAATCAAAAGCGAGAATGCCGACGTGGGGCCACGTAACCCATTTCTTCACGTGGTTTTCATGCCCCTCAAGGTACTGCGCCTTCACCCCCGGCTTAGCCCGGTACTTCAGGATGAGCCAAAAGAAGACACCCTCAGCAACAAAAAACCAAAAGCCCGCCAGGACCGCCACCCAGATAATGATGTTGTCGATGTCCGCAGCATATGTCGAAGCTTGATCGATCATCCATGGTATATTCAAGGCGCTATCCCATCCTCGTCCGCAGGATGATAAAGGCAGCACAAAGCGCAAAGCCCACAAAAGTGATCACAAACCACTTATATGTCTTTCCCAGGTCGATGATGGCCTCATTCTGAGCATCTTCGGGAGGTGCAGGCGGGTCAGGTTGTGTTGTCTTAGTTACAGCGTGCTCAGCCATTCGTCACTACCTCAGCGTCTGAACGTAGGCGATCACATCCTGCATGGTTTGGTCTGTCATCGCTACTGTATTTGCTCTCATCGTAATGCCCCAAGTATCCGCAGGATGAGCACCACGAGCACCGCTCCGGTAGTTCTCCAGTTCCTGGAGCAAGTACCAGTCATGAATCTGTACAATCGGCGGTGCTCTCAGGACCTCGTCTCCTAGCCCATCTTCACCGTGGCACGCAACACAAACTGCGCGGTACTGTTCAGCCCCCACGCCCGCGTTCCCATGAAGCGTACTTGGAGGAAACGTCGGATCAAGCGAAGCCACGTATTGGGATACAGACTCGATATCACCTTCACGGTTGAGCGTGACAGCCATGGGCCGCATCCGCAGGCCTGGTATATCATCGGCATGCTGCCCACGCCAACCCTCTTGGAAGCTCTGAAGCTGTGATTGGAGATACCATTGCGGTAGACCAGCGATAGCAGGTGTTTCGATGTCTGCATTGCCGGCCCCGGTCTCTCCATGGCACGGAGCACACGTCTCAAAAAGTTCCTCCCCGCGTGCCATTCCTACCGGAGGGGGCGTACTATCGCAAGCCGCGATGCCAATTGCCACTATGGGCAAAGCAACAAACTTCGAACTCCGCACTCGTATCATGATACTTGTTCTGACAGTGAAATCGACTCATCAATAAGCATGATCGGGATATCGTCCCGGACAGGGTAGAGCATGTCTCTGTCCTCTCTCACCAGGCCCTCCTCTATGAGCGTGGAAACTAAGTCGCCACGTCTGTTGGTCACCGAGCCATCACTAATCGATGCATTAAGCCGCTCCAACAGCGAAAGCTCCGCCATGTGGAGAGACTGTTTTGTCTCGGGACAAACTAGAATTTCTAGGAGGCTCTGATCGACCAAAACGATGACGACTCCAATGTTACTAAGGACGCGCCCAAGGGCTGATTCCCCCACCATCCTCGAGGATAGGAAGGCACCCCTGGGAAGCGGATTCGAGAGCGGTAAGTTAAAGTCCTTCGATGGGTAACGGGAGGCCGATAATGCAGGCTCGTGAAAATTGTCACAAGGGCAAGTGGCCAAGGACACGCGCAGTTCTTGGTCTTCTGGGGCTCGCGCTTGCCACAATAGGGTGTGCCCCAGGGGACAGCAGCTCCGCCAGCGATGGTGAAGTTTTCGTTGCGGAATCTTTCTTGGCGTCCACTCTGCTCCCGCCGGCAGGCCATGCGTGGGTGATTTTCGATGCTGACACAGTACTAGCCGAAGTCGCTGCGACAGCGGAAGAACGTGAGCAAGGACTCATGTATCGTGAAGAGGTGCCAGACGGTACGGGCATGTTATTTGTGTTCACAGACAGCCGAGTCCGGTCATTTTGGATGGCTAACACATATGTCGCACTGGACATCGCGTATATGGACCCCTCCTTCAGGGTAGTTGACATCATCGCAATGGAACCGCTTGTGACAGAGTCCTATCCAAGCAGTGCACCTTCGATGTATGGATTAGAGGTTCGACAGGGGTGGTTTTCCGAACAGGGGATCACGATCGGAGCGCAGGCCGAAATCGTATTTGGCGTGTTAGAGCGTTAGCGCTCACGACTCTTGGAACGGACCAACCTTACTAAGGTTGCAGTCCTTCAATAAGTGCGGCTACGAGCCCGCTCGTGGAGCGTTGCCGGGCCTGTAGCACATCCGGAATCCCAGCAGCCTTAGCAGCAGCAGCTGTCGTAGGACCGATCGCGACAACTAGGGCTCCAGAAGTGAGACCACGCCAGTCGGGACCCATGAGCTGAAGGCCAGCCACCGTAGACGGGCTAGTAAAACAGATGGCATCAACCCCGAGCTCTAATTGTTTGCGCGATTGTGGAGGGGGAGCCATGGGCACGGTCCTATAGGCTTCCACATCGTTGACTTCTGCCACACCCCTAGAAAGCAGACCTTCTACTAGTCGATTATCTGCGATATCTGATCGCGGCAAGAACACCCGTTGGCCATCGAGTGAACCCAGTCGCTCTAGCAGAAGCTCAGACGTTGCAGCATCTGAACAGATCGTTGTCCGGACACCCCTATCAAGCAACGGCTGCGCCGTAGCTGGCCCCATAGCGGCAACCTCAAGCCCTCGGAGTTCACGGGTATGGACTCCGAGTTCGTCCAGGCGCTGCAGGATCGCCCGCGAGCCGTTTGAGCTAGTTATAACCATCATTGTGTAGTCCCGAATATCAGATAACGCAGCGTCCAGCGCCCCGTACGAATCTGGCGGATCTATCTGGATGGTCGGACAACGCACCACGCTCGCGCCTACCTCTGATAGGCGACGGCAAAGGTCCGCAGCCTGTTGTGGTGCTCTTGTAACAGCCACCCTTCTGCCGCTGAGAGGTTTAATGGGTCTCATGTCTAGTGACCCATTAAAAGTATGATTCGTGAGATTTTAAGCACGGCTTATAGATACCCGAGCAAGATTATATCACGAGGCTTAAATCGGACTTAACAGGAGTCCTGCTATTGGGCCAGACTACCTACTCAGTCAGATGCCAAGCCAATAATTCGCCTTGATGATAAAACGGTCGTCCGCAGGGGCTTCAAACAAAGCACCTGTGTCTCGCATAAAATCAAAGTCACCTACCAGAGCGTAGTCGGACTGTTTTCTTTGCCATACGAAAAAAACAGTCGAGCCCGGACGATACTCCCACCGCAGCACAGCATTTCCTACGAGTGACCTCACATTAAAATCGCGGTCTCTAAATGAAAAGTCGGTCGAGCCATCCGCGTCGAAATCAACGTTTTGTAGACCACTAACATTAGTAGGGGTAAGCCCAATAAACTTGAAAGTCTGCCCCGACTCGAGTTGCTTATACTGTAAGTAGTCACCCGATGAGAGCAGAGGCTGAGCATAAATCTGCAGCGA
>CEUS01034543.1_pt1 | contig 93785 bp, 96 predicted proteins | sample 427031 | NCBI WGS metagenome assembly CEUS01 (sample SAMEA2622837, study PRJEB7988) | marine metagenome | biome: marine biome (ENVO:00000447); feature: marine epipelagic mixed layer (ENVO:xxxxxxxxx); material: "saline water (ENVO:00002010), including plankton (ENVO:xxxxxxxx)" | depth 140 m
GCTGATCAATCTTCGTGGGATTATGGATTTTCCCAAAGTCTACTGGAACAAGCTCGAAATGATCGCTCTCTTAGTCCGCGTCAATTGGAGATTCTTGAAAAGATCGAAGGTCGTTATAGTGATGAAGCCCTGGAAGCGGTTAGTTCATGGGTTCAAAACTTCAGTCCTGATATGCGTGACCGTTATGAAGTGTGCTTAGAGTATTACAAGCCCACCCCATACTATAAACGTGCCGTTGCTGCTTATGAAGCCGATCCGACATTGGTGCCTTCAATTGATCTATATAATAAGATTGTAAAGAACAAGTACGCTCAAAAGGTACTCACCGCGCATTATGCCGATCCGCTTTATCCGGTTGGATCGATGGTGACAATTAGAGGCAATCAATACCGTGGACACCGAAAGGCTCAGAACTACATGGTTATCAAGAATGACCTACCGATCCGTAACGCTTGCAAAGGCGCGAAAATATACCAACTGCTTCCGGTTGGAGCGGCTGAGTTGGTCCACATAGAAGAGAGATATATCAAAAAACACCGAACCCGAAAGGCAAAACGATGAACTATTTATTTGAGAACATGAGCAAAAAGACAAAACTTAAAGATACACGTATCAATCAAGCGATGAAGTTAGGAGGCATGTTAGCCTTTTCCCTTGCGTTAAGTGATAGCTTTAAGTCATTGGAGAAGGCGCGAAAAGAAGGCTTAACGTCTGAAACCGAGTTAAACATGTTATTTGAAATGATTGTAATGACAATCGAAAACGGACCATTTACACCGGGTGAAGCATGATCGCAGTATACACATTGATGACAATCTCAGCACTGTCTTGTTTGTTGGCAGTTTACGCATGGAATAGACAACGATGATGAAGATAGGAACACTAATCAAGACAACCCGCGCCCGTATAGGAAGACCCAAAGGTTTGATCGGGTTGATTACGGGTGTGTATAATCGCGGAAACACTTATCCAATGAAAGAACACATTTATGAGGTCAAAATGATCGGCGGTCGTCGGAACGGTACGACATTACGCATATTTGAACAAGATTTTAAGGTGCTCAATGAAAATAGGTGACTTAGTGAGAGAACATACAACTACATGTATAAAGCGGTTTAACGCCGTTGGCATGGTGATGAAAAAACACGGTGGTCATCCATGGAGCATTGAAAGCATACAAGTATATTGGAACGATACCAACAAATTGGAATGGATGGAAGCGCGAGAATTAGAAGTAATAGAAGAGGGTCGTTAAACTTATGTTTTTCAAAAACCGCCAGCTATCGCCATTCCAAACAGTGTTAGGAGCACATGATGTATATTGATCCGACTTTCGTACCGAGAGAACAACGTAAAAGAATAAAACCTATTGATACAACAAACAACCAAGACAACGAGGATAAGACTAATGAACAGAACAAACAACGCCAACAGCGTAAACGCATGGATGGAAGATATGTATAGTTTATTGAAAATGAATAACTGGCAAGGACGCACGGCGCGATTACTTTTGTGTGCTGACTTTATTTTGTGGTCATTGTTAATTTACTTTATCATTGATTACCAGTTGTTCTTTGCCGTGTAGCATGGTAATTACCATGTGTCGTCTAACTTTCAAATTGGATCGCTTTGCATCCCCACACCGTTCTTTGTTGACTATTGGTCAGGCTATTGGATTGTGGTCGAGATAAAAAGAGATAATAACTTAAATGATGTTTTTGTTACGTTACACAATTTGATTACTCAAAGACAAATAACTGTACCTCAATGTGATATGGACAATTACTTTGTTTGCATATAGGTGTAGTTACTTATGTGTATATCCATGACGAACGCATTGTAAAACTAATCACCGAACACTATTCAGTAGGCTCACTCTGTATCACTGCACCGAAAGCACCACCACATTGGAAAGGATATTGGCTTGTGATTCATATCGAAGATTCATTCAGAGCAAATAAGAACATTACCTTAATATCACTTAACAATTTTGATCGTGGATTACGTATAACTTTACCTTATCACAAAGTGTATGGGTTGTTCTTGTGTATAAGTTAAAAGTATTGTTAGGTATGGTTAATTACTTTGGTTCTAATAGGGAAACAATTACGTTATGTTTTATTTATTGTTTGTGTTAGTTGCGGTTTTTTGTGTTCGGCTTTATACCACCACGCAAAACACATTCCCCCCGAAACTGTCTACATGCTCGCAGCACACCGAACGTAACCGTTCTGTTTTGTTCTGCCCTGTGGCAGCCGCGGCCAACGCAACAACCACACGCAACCGCAACCAAAACAACATGTGATTTGTTTGTTTTGTTCAAAACTATTTATTGTTACGGTACATCCTCGGGAAAATCTAAACGCTTGACTGCGCTATATTTTATTAACCCTTCACTTAAAGAGAGTAAAACATATGAGAGTTAAACTTAATAAACTTAAACAACTACCAGGACAATTACTAACAATTGCTTTCATGTCTGCTTGCGTTTACTACGCTGTATACAAACACATGCAAAACAATAATGTTTCAGAGGCTCGCAGCTAGCTTGTTTCGGTGTTTCGCAAAACACATGTTAACGTAAGCGCAACCGGTACCCCCCTCCCCCCTACCGGGAAGTATGTCCCACGTAATTGCGCGGTTACGCGAGGCGCGCTAGACCCTTTCACAATACCGCTGAAAAATTCTGAGATTTTTGTGTTCGGAACACCTATTTATACACAACAAAGGCTTTCACAATGAAACTAACTAAAACACAACTTAAACAGATTATCAAAGAAGAGCTTAACAAGGTCCTAACAGAAACGTATGACGAAGACGCGGCAAACCTAGCGTATGACATACTATATGATTTCTTTGAGGACCAAAAAGGCTCTAACACAGATTTTATATTCGATGAATTAAAAAATGTAGCAAGACGCACCAAACCAGGAATCGATGATGCTTCTATAAGAGAAGCAATTAAATGGCACACACGCGATCAGGGTTACGGCGCGCGTTTGATTGAAGATGGATTTGTCATGATCGACGGCGAGCGTGAACAGAAGTGGAAGCTTGGAAATTGGGGATATTAACATGAAAAAACTATTCGAAAATTGGAACAAGTTTATAAACGAAAACGAGCAAACAGAAGAAGACACTCTTAAACGAGATATCGACAGAGTTGCAAGCTATATCAATTCTTGGTTTAATCAGAGAGCCATGAAAAATACCTTTGATCGCGAATTCCCGGGCTATTTGCGCAAGGGGGCGAAGGGCGAAGAATGGAATAAGTATTCCGGAAGAATCAGCTTTAGAAAAGCATTAAGTTATGTTGCGCCCGAGCACGTCGAAGAATTTAAAAGGCTTTTTCTAAAACTAGCAGACGCTACCGAACAGGATCCTAGTCTCATTGATCCTAAGAAGATTGGTAAAAAAGGCAACCCGGGGTGGTATGCCCTAGCCAAATCATTATAGGAACTACGCATGCATGCACGATATCGTCAGTAACACCGCCGATTTGTTAATCATACTATTTTTCGGATCAATGATAGCAATGTGTTTTATGAACGTGTTTTACTACTTATTAGCAGGGAATGGAGAATAACATGAAACTAACGAAACAACAACTTAAGAACCTCATCAAAGAAGAGTGCGAAAATAATCCACAAATTACGGAATTATTCGGTTTCGGAAAAAAAGACCGCCAAGATTGGTGGGAAGATGAGAAAGATCCAGAACTTAAGCCACAGCCGGGCGAGGATGAAGAAGTTCTAGCCATAATACCTCATTGGAAAACCATAATGGACGGCGAATCATGGCCAGGTTTACCTTGCAAAGAAAGACAAGCCGCACAGTGGCTAGCGAAAGGCAAAGGGTTTTATGGCGCTTATCAAATGGATAAGGCAGCCGCCGGCACATTGCCGTTTTCACGTAAAAATTGTAACAAAGTCATTCGAATGGCAAAGCTAGCTGCCCTAAAAAGAGTCCGCGCGGATAAACTCGGGTATGATCAACGCCAACGAGAAAAGCAAAAAGCTGCCGCGGATGCGCGCTCTAGAGCAGGGGATGCGGCCGCGAAAGCTGCTAAAGAAAAAAGACGAGCAATGCACTCCCCAGAACACGGCGGCACTAAAGGTCTTGAAGAGGCGATTATGAAAGAAGTCTTAAGGGTTTTAAGTGACGGTCAATGAGGCGCCTGTTTGAAAATTGGAAGAATTATATGGTGGAGAACAAACTCCGCGTATTCGATTTTGACGACACTTTAGTGCAAACCGATGGGATGATAGGGGTAACTCGTCCTGGTGAGGAAAAAACGTACATGACGCCCGGGGAATACGCTGTTTATGAACCGGATGGAACCGAAGACTTTGACTTTTCCCAATTTGGTGGTGAGTTAATTAATCCGCGAGAGATCCCTCATGTTACTAAAATCTTCAGACGCGTCTTAGATGCGGGGATGGATGGTAGGAAGGTCGTTATACTTACCGCGCGGGCATCGAACGCCAAACCTGCAATAGAAGGGTTTATTTCTCAGATGGGTTACGACCCTAGTTCCATTGAAATTGTGACTTTGGGCGACAGCGACCCGTTTGCCAAATCCGCATGGATAGACAACCAAATCCAACAGGGCTTTAAGCGAGTATACTTTACCGATGACTCTCGGAAGAATGTGGATGCTGTGGCGGCGCTTAAGGATAAGTACGCGCACGACCCTGAGATTAAGATACGCTCACAGCATGTAAAAGAAACTGAATAAATTGGTTGCATTGTTCTGTGTGTGGTGTTATATTATAATATAGAAAAAAAATTTTACCGGTTTAAAAAATACGGCAAAAAAATTCGAAACTATTTACTGGTAACGTATTACTTTGGGAGAACATATTATGCGTATCACAAAAGACAAATTAAAGCAAATTATTAAAGAAGAGACGCAATCTCTTGAAGCTCTACAACAAGCACAAGAAAAGCTTAAAAGCTTGGGTGCAGAGGAAAGAAAATGTTATACCGCCAAGGGGCAATATGATCGGAGAGAGGCTCACCCAGATGAGTTTGACCTCCGGGCCGCCTATGTTGGCGCCGCCGGTATCGGTTGGGAGGGTGTGAGTATCATAGTATCAAACAAAGAAGCTGATTGGTATGAACAAAACATAGAAGCATGTAATAAAGTTTTCCAACAAGTCGCGGCAGAGCTAGAGGTTACTCAACGCGGCGGAGTTGAGGTGGCAGATCCAACTATGCAAGAAACTGCACAAAAAAGAGATCCTTATCCCCACACCGAACTTAAAAAAAATCTTACAAAGACTATTAAAGAAGCTAACAGGGGCGATCGAACGTATAATTCCAAAGAAGCACAAAGAGAGTTTATAGGGGCACTTGCAAAATACGGCATCAGAACTCAAACGGAACAAGACCTAATTCAGAAACAAGTAGAAATTGCAAAAAATTTGTCCACAAACCCTAAACTTAAAGGTCTAGGGATTGGTACTCCTAAATTTGCTGCCACTTATATACCAACTCGAGGCTTGCCCCCAAAAGCGTGGCTAGACCCTATGGTCGTCGACGAGTGGGCTCGAGTAAACAATAAAAAGCCCCAAGCGGCAGCTACTTCTGCGCAGAAAAAAGACCCTGGACATGTCAGACTTCGAAAATGGATTGGCAAAGCTATCAAAGAAGAATTAAAAAACATGGACAACGAACAATGAGGATTATAAAAAGTGATCTTCGACAACTTATTCAAGAAGTTATTGAAGAAGAATCGTTAGTCGAGGGTACCCAAGACAAGCGTTTTGAAGAATTCGAAGATGACGTCATGGAAATCGGAAGCGATGGCGGTGGTCAAGTAGAAATAAAAGATCTTATCACTCGATTATCTGATAAATATAATCCGGATGAAATACAAAATATGATAAGCATCCTAGTCGATGGTGGTACTCTTACACAACTTGGAGATTCTGAGTTTTTCTCTATTCCTGACGATCGAAAAATATACCAAGATGACGAACCCGCGTGGGCTGACACAAGCGCACAAGGTGGCATTTCCCAACAGCAATACTCAGATGATCTAGCGATGCAAGGCGGTCCCTGGTATTATGAGGGCGATGAGGAAGAAGAATTATCTAAACAGATCAACGAAGAAAAACTTTCGAAAGAAGATTATAACTACTGGTACCGTCGTGGGGTGAAAGCATATAATGATGCCGATGATTCACCAGATGAGCTTGATGATGATGGTACAACATTGACCCAGTTAAAATTTGATGCATGGGAAATGGGATATAATGATGCCGAAGAGTGGGCTGAACAAAAATGGCGTGAAGAAAACGAACAATATCATCGATACAGCGAGGGATTTGATCCAAAAAACCCAAATAGACCAGATGAGTATAATTTGGGTTTGGTAAAGACTCACAGGGGCGCGCTTAATGTAACAGCGAAATTATCCGATGAAGAAATCGAAGCTGCCGGACCCGAAAAATGGGATAATTGGGCTTTTCAGATTAGGCAAGCTAAAAATATAGTTGCGTTGGGTGAAGATGTTGAACGAATGATTAGAGAAGAGTTAACTGAGCTATTAAAATGAGCCTTTCTAAACAACAAATCATAGAACTCATTAATGAAGAGCTTACCAAAACGGATAAGTCCGAGATCAAAACCATGATTAACAAAGCTCTCGACAAAGAAGTTGCGAAAGCTGTTAAAGACGAGCTTGAAAAAGCGATGAAATCAACAGATTTAAAATCAGATATCGGGGATATAGCTAAAAAAGTTATTAAAAAACTTTATAAAGACTTGTCTTTCCATCATCCATATATAATTGACCGCATCAAGGTATAATATGAGTAATTCCACAACACTTGGTATAGATGAATCCAAGACAACTCTCTCAGTAGATCCCTTCACTAACATTTATCCTACCGCAAAGAACGGCAATTGGATTAAAGATCTTACCCAATCACGCCGCGGGGTAGGTCTTGTAAAATCCATTAACACTCAAACCAAAGGCATGCAAGTGTGGTGGCCAAAAAGTGGCAAAACAAGTTGGATGGTTGTTGAAAATTATGGGCACTATAAAGTAATTTGAACTATTTATAGGTCTTCATAATAAGGGCGATTTCTTATGAAAATCTTAAAATATTTAGCAATTTTAGTCTTTTTGGGAATTTTATCAACCAGTATAGCCGGCACATATTTACCAGCTAGTGGAAACATGATAGAAGAACCCTCCATTGCACCAAATTTAATAATGCCAAGAATTTATATACCGGGCATACCAAAGAGTCCAGATTATTTAGAGCATTATTCTCCTGACAATTATTGCGCACAAATCCCCCTACATTACACAAATCAAAGAGATTTGGTAGATTGTTTCAAACTCAAAGAAAGATGGCTGCGCCTTAACGACCGATAATCGACTATATAAAGTATGCACAAAAGCATATTTAAAGTTGGCGACATGGTTATCGATCTGCATTCTCGAGAAATAGGATTGTTGATTGAAAGATATGATGTTTTTGAAGGATTTTGGAAATCTCAATCATTAGAGTCCGGTGATTCAGAAATTGGACCGATTTATGCATGGGAAATTTTATGGAGTGGTGGCGCCAACAAATCTTATGACGGAAGATTAACGAGCCGGCATGGTTCTTATACCGAAATGGGACTAATCAGCCTTATTAGAGATGGTCAGTTTGATTTGATCAAAAAAGACGACTCTGGTGCTATTAAGTGACAATCCTTGAAGAAGAACTAAAAAGAATTCAACTTCATGTGGGCGACATAGTTATCCAAAGATCAACCGGTTATGTCGGTATTCTCATGGAAAAATTTCAGAAATTTCCGCCAGGGTATATAGCTGTTGACGTTATGGAAGATATATACTTCTGGCGTATCGAGTGGCTTAAAAATATCACTCGAAACCACTCAACACTACAAAAGATATTTTTAAATCCAGTACTGGAAGAAGAAGGTTTAAAAATGTCAATTATGCTTGGCAATATAGAACATTATCCCAACGAATCATTTAAAGAAGATTATGATGAAATATAAAAAATACATTATTGCATTTCGACGCCAAAAGGCTTATATTAGGAATAAAACCAGTGATCGAAAAAGAGAATTCAGAAACTTTGAACATTGAAGACTTTACTTTGGGAGATCTTGTGTCCATTGCTTCCCATCGTCCTCTTATAGAAGAAATCTCATTTGGAGAAGAAGGCGAACATACTTATGGAATTGTAGTAAAAGATCGAAGAAATACTTCTAAAATTAAAAGTTTTATGCCTCAAATTGCGATCTATGTCTTCAAAAGCCAACAAGTGGAATTTCATTGGCCCAGTTATTTAACCATTATTTCTTCTACTTATAAAAGAGGGTGATAACATAATGATAAAGAAAGTCTTAATTCCTCTTTGTGTTTTTTGTATTTTTTTGAACCTAGCATTGTTGGGGTTTAGCAATGCAATTGAATCAACACAAACACAATTATTGGCTATATTAAATATCTTACTTTTATCTTGTGTTTTTGTACCTCGAACTTAATATAAAAGGGCTAGTAGAGATGAAATATATATTGTTGGGGTTGATTTTCTTATTTGGTATTGCGGAGGCTAGCGCTAGGGAAAATGATTCTACAATAATCACTGAGCCTGTCAATTCTTCAATGACGAAAGTAGAGAAGAAGGTGAGAAACGCGTCAGTTAAAATAATGGTTGGGAATGGTCACGGATCTGGATCTTTAATAAAGTATCGTGGTTCTCAATTTATTCTAACAGCTAATCACGTGATTGATACCAAAAGAGCATATTTTGGCATGCCTATTCACGTAATTGGCATTAATGAAACAAAAGTAGCTTCACTAATTTATTTTGATAAAGCTCACGATATAGCTGTCTTATTTCTCCCAAAGAGTGAATACTTTACATATACTGCCCCCATTAAGTGGAATCCCATGAAAGAATTGCCAAAAGTGGGAACTCCCATTACTTATTCTGGATTTCCCTCCTGGCACAACCTATTAACATTTAGAGGGCGTGTTGCTGGATATGAAACTATCCCCAACGGTGGTCCTCAAGTTATTCTAAATGTGTTTGGATGGTTTGGTTCCTCTGGGGCGATTGTGTATACTAATGAAGGGAAAATAGTGGGAATATTGTGGGCTGTTGATATGGAAAGATATCCCACAAAACAAGTAAATGAGAATATTGTGTGGGTTTCTCCAATTGGTCATCTAGATATGGCAGTACCTCTTAAAATTGTGTGCGACAATTACATTAAAAAAATTAGAAGTTGTGAGTGAAAAATATGTCTTTGAAAAAATGGAATATATTCAAAGAAGAGGCTACCAAAACTCTTTATATTGTGGGCATTGTGGCGTGTTTAAATGAAAAACAAGAATTTCTTTTAGTTAAGCGCTCACAGACAGATAAAATAAAGCCAGGATATTGGGAATTTCCTGGTGGACATGTAGACAACAAGGATGATTCAATTGAAGAAGCCGCAGCAAGAGAACTCAAAGAGGAAGCTGGTTTATCTTGTGATGTGGAAAATTTAAAATATTTAGGGTTTCAACAAACCAAAAGATTGTCAGTGGAACAACCACCCAAAAAAATCACTATTAAGCGTTACTTCTTTTTAAGTACACAGTGGTCTGGTGTGCCTCAGATTGTTGCCAACCCCCAAACGGGTATTGAAGAACACGATGATATTAAATGGGCAACAAAAGAAGAGATTTTAAGCATAGACAATACAGAAATACCACACTATTTATTAGACAAAGCGCTAGACATGATGAAGACAGATGAAGGAATTTCTTCTAATGACCCTCGAAATAAAGAAAAAGATAAAGCCGGTCGCAATCGAAGTCGCCCAGATCGAATCCGAGAGACAGAAGACGAGGAATGTGGTCTTCAAGACGAAGGGGTATCATCCAATGACCCTCGAAATAAAGAAAAAGATAAAGCCGGTCGCAATCGAAGCCACAAAGACCGCATTAGAGAGGAAGAAGAACTAAAAAATGACTAATTTTCATAAAACATGGTATAACTTTGTTAGAGAAGACAAAGAGGTATCTCCGAAGCCAACATTAACCGAAAACACCGATATTTATGGCAAAATCGATGAAAAGCTCCTTCGCGAGCTTACGGAAGATGAAGTCGATCACATTGAGGATGTTTTGTCCAGCATTGATCCCGATGAAATGCCTTTCAATAACCTTTTTCAAGGCAATATGAGGCTTATTTTGCCGTTTAATACTCTCGACATGGACACCGATATCGGCAGATTTATCAAATTTTGGGATAACCTTTACCAAGGATACGATGAAGAAAGACAAGAAACTATCGGGTGGAAATGGGAACCTGATTTTTCTACTGGAAAAGCCACAAGAAGTCGCCCTCTTTATAAAACCAGCAGAGATTTTAAAAATGCAGATAAAGAATATACTGCAAAAAAGACAGATGCACTAGCTAGAGATCTTACAGGAGGGGTAATACCGGACGAATGGACGAAGGTTGACACACCTAAAAGATCGCCAGAAACCATGAAAATTGGCAAAATTTTGAATAAAATCGCTAATTTAATAGCCAAATACCGGGAATATCAAAAACCTCGAGGTGAAAAACTATCGAGCGAAGAACAAACCGCAGCTAACCGCCTATATAATGCGTTATATAATCTCACAGGAAACACTACCAAGGTGGATCGGATTATTGCTAACCCCGAGCAAGTACAAAATTTTGCTCGATGGTGGGAACTTACGGGCGCTGGGTTGTTCAAAGGTGATAAAAACGCCGGAAAAAACAATAATTATTCAATAATTGTCACCAGAAGCCCGATTGATGTCCTTAGAATGGCAGATTTTGACAATATTCAGTCATGTCATTCTCCGCCATCGCGCGGTGGACAAGCAGAATATTATAAATGTGCTGTGGCCGAAGCCCAAGGACATGGTGCCATCGCATATATTGTCAAAACAGAAGACTTATTTAACGAATATGATGGCAAAACCCTGGAAGAGATTCAAAATGACGAAGATTTTCAGACCGAAGAGGTGTTCTGGGATAAGGAAAGAAGCGAAGGACGTATTACGCCTCTATCACGTGTTAGATTGCGGCAAATGCGATATTGGGACAAAACAGCAAACCCAGAGGACAAGCCCCCAGGAATGTCAAAGTGGGAGTGGACGCAGGCTTCAACGCCCGGTACTGATTTAGCTGTGCCGGAGGCTCGTGTATATGGGCAGAAATTTGAAGACTTTCGAAAGACTATGGTTAGGTGGGCTAGCGAAAACCAAGAAGAACAGCTTAAAAATGCCCCACGAAAAGACGGAAAGGTCAATCTAGATAGGTTTGTAAAATATGGCGGCTCTTATGAGGACAACACCTCTGGTACTTTGGTGATGGATTTGTTTCCGCCAGATACCGAAGCAGAGGGGCGAATTGAGCAGAACACCAAAACCGAAGATGAGCTAGATGCCAACATTCTCGGTGGCATGCGGGATCGATGGATTCAAGAGTGTGACGATATGACCACCAGTTATAATAATCGCATGCAAGCATGTGAGGTCGGATATGAGATAGAGGATGACGGCGGTGGATTATATATTGAAGTTAAAGCAACAATGTATATCAAGTGGGATGAAGACGAATGGGAGAAGTGGCCCAACGCGCAAGACGTATCTTATCTCTTAATGGACGCAAAAGAGTACGGATGGTTTCAATGGATGAACCCAGATTATCCTTCCAGTTTTCAAAAAATTGGCAAAGTTTGGGTTGGGGCTGATCAGGTTGGTTTTTTCTTTGCAATTGAACCAAATGAAAACACATGGGACCACGGACATGTCGCCAATGATCCGACCGTATATGAAGAATGGTGCCAAACCATAGATCGGCTTGACGATGGGTATGACCAAATCAAAGCGATCATATCTAAAGTTGCCAAACAACATGGATGGATGAAAGGCGGCAAATTTTTGAACTTCGCCCAAGAGGTACACAACGGAGATATTCAGTCTTACGAATGGGAGATGGAAGCTGACGGGGATTATGACGAAACCCATGAAATCACAGCCGCAGCCAAAATTCAGATCCCATGGAGTGAAGTTGTTTTTAACTTTGGTGAAAACGTTGATCGCGCACAAATGTTGAAGATTTTAGAATCTCGCGAGTTGCGGTTAGCTTTTAGAAAAGATATTTTAACGGACATCATGAAAGAGAATGATGTTCCATATTGGTTACAAGTCGGCGGTAGAGGATTCATTACCGATGGAGAAGAGGGAGAGTGGGAAATGGAATATTGGCCTTATTTCTTGTTAACCGAAGACGATCCAGAAGAGATGATTGAAGTCTTCAAAGACCTTGTGGAAGGAGATACAGACGACGAAGATCATCTGCGAGATTCTCTTATTATCAGTATTCAAGAAGTAATGAAAGAAAATCAAATACAAGAAAACATAAGTCGTTATAGTTCTAAAGATGACAAATTCTTTGTTAAACGATGGAAAGCGAACTTTAAGCGATAGCCCTCTACTTACTTTAGAAGGGGCGCTTATGCATGGACAATGCGTATGATTATATTGAGTTTTCAAAAGGCGATTTAATAGTTGATCGAGCTTATAAAGAAATCGGAATTTTAGTAAAAAGATCTCGTGTTATAAACCCAGTTACAGAATTCAAACATGGAGATAATTGGGTAGAAAAAACGTTTTCCTGGGGATGGGAAGTTTTATGGATAAAGAAAAAAGAAAATTCGGGAAACATTGGGCCCTTCAAAAATCTAGATCGAGTTTTAACAGAAAGCGGCATGAAGGATTCTATTTTTGCTGGTACTCTCGAACACTTTCGAGCCGGAAGTACGCATGGAATTGATCTCGACACATATATGCAAAGGTAAAGACGTAGGGGTTCACGGGAACCTCTTCGGAGGTGTTATGCTTTCATGGCTTGATGAGGCTGGCGGTGCATATGCCGGACAGTGTTGCGACACCCCTCGCATGGTGACAGTAAGAATGGGAGAAACCTGCTTTAAAAAACCTATTCGCGTCGGGCATGTGATTAAGATATATGGCGAAGTGGTGAGAATAGGCACCACATCTATTACCTTAAGCCTGGAAGCTCGAAGGCATTCGGTCTATAATGGCACTCAAGTGGTGGCTTGCACTACTAAAATTGTCTTTGTGCGAGTTGATGGTGACGGCGAAGCTATTCCTCTTGGTGATAAAGCAAGAAGAAAGTATGCTAAACAACTTAATGGAGAAAAAACATGCCAGATACAGGACATCGCGGACTAATTACAGGTGTCTAATTTAAGGAGATGCAAAAATGCCTCATAATGAAACCGGATGGGAAAATTACTCCCGAATAGTCCTACAACAACTTGAGGGGCTAGCCAAGAGTATTGAAGGGCTCCGGGATGAATTTCAAGCTATCAAAGATCAATTGACCGAATTGAAAGCAAAAGAAGATCGAGTACAAGAACTCAAAGCCTGGAAAGAGCGCGTGGATGAGGTAGCCTCTCCTACTCAATTTAAATCTGCGTTGAGAGATTTGGAAGATCTAAAAACATTTAAGACGAAAGCAATTACTGTCTTTATGGTGGTGCAATTTTTTATGGCTTTCTCTGTATGGATAACTAAATTTATTGAATTTTAAGAGGAAATATGTTATTTAGTTTTGATAAATTCTGGAAAACAATAATATTACTAATCATTACATGGATTTGTTACGGAATTTGGGGTTATGAGTTCTGTGTTATAACACTTTTAGCTATTTTAATAACAACTCAATTCGAAAAAACGGTTTCTTTTTTCTAGACATGTCAATAAGGCACTAATTATTAATAATTTAAGTGTTTTGGGTATATATATTATGGAAAAAAAGGACAATTTTGGCGAAATGCTAGCAAAATCCTTAAATATCGGTGATTTAGTACAATGGTCTAAGTGGAATAGCCAAAATGATAAATGGGAAGAGCATTATGGCATCATTTCTTCTATTACAAATGAAATTAAAGCCAACAGAATGGTCTCTATTTCTCGAGTTATACCCATTCAGGACCAAGCCACAGAATTAGAATTTTTTACTGTTAGTTTAAGACTAGTTTCGCCCATCAAAGACAAGCAAATTAGCCAATGAAAACACAAATTGACCATATAGCGCTCCTTGTAGACGATTTAGAGATCGCCGAACGTTGGTATTTGGACAAATTATCAGCAAAAACCCAATATAAAGACCACAAATACATCAGATTAGAGTTAAATAACACTATTTTGGCTCTAATTTCTCGAAAACACTACAATTATGCCCATTTTGGGATTTTGGTGGAAAAATATGAAGATTTACCGTTGGATCAAGGACAAATTTCAAAACATCGCGATGGAAGTGTGGGAGTTTACGCAAAAGACCCATTTGGGAACTATTTAGAGTATATTTGGTATCCTTCCGAAGAAAAAGAGGAATTTTAGTCATGATCGACGCAATTTCGCCCTTAATTAAGCAATTTTTGCCTTTTGCGCAAGAAAAAATGGGTTTTAAGCATCCGCCGCGGCTTTTTTTAAGGGGAGATGCTCAAAATGCCGAAAATCCGCTTGGAAAGACGGCGTTTTACGACCCAAACAACGTTTCGGTGACTTTATACACCACTGGCCGTCATGTTAAGGACGTTATGCGCTCTTTGGCGCACGAATTGGTCCACCATACACAATATGAACGCGGAGAATTCGAAAATTGCGGTGAAATGGGGGAAGGATACGCTCAAAATGACGAACATTTAAGAGAAATGGAAAGAGAAGCCTATGAAATGGGCAATATGTGCTTCCGAGATTGGGAAGATGGCATAAAAAATACTATTTATTTTGAACATTTACAAAAAGGAGAATTAAAGAAAATGTCAACAAAAGATTGGAAAAACAACGAAATTAAGTCCCTGCTTTCAGAAGCATGGGGATTTAAGATGGATTTAAACAAATTAAACGAAGTTTCCACAGAAGACCCGAAAGCACCCGATGATGAAACAAAAGGCGATGCTACTACTGAGACGGAAAAAGAAGATCTTAAAGTAAACGAAGAAGAAAATGACGAAGCGCTTCAAGAAGATTCTGAGGCAGCCGAAACTCGCCATTATAGAGACAACGCGATGAACGATGATGATCACATTAAGGCGATTAAGCACCATTTAGATGCTCTAGAGAAAGATCGCAATTATGACGAAGAGCATATCGACGAAGAAAAGGTTAATGAAAAGTCAGGCCGCGGGAGAATCGGACCTCACACTCGAGGTAAACCGGACAAACGTGCACGGCAAGAAAACAAAGTACGCACAATGATTCGCAAAGCTTTAAGTGAAGTAACCAAGGCACAAAAAGCCAAAAAAGGATAAATAATTATGGGCGGTGCAGCCGGACACATGAATCATCCCTTTGATTTGGGATGGGTAAATACGGGCTCTGACCTTATTGACTTCTTTGATAAGGCTAAGACCTTTGTGGAGAAGAAAGGTGGCTCGAGCGTCAAAATTGACGGTGTAAATGTATCATTTAAGGTGGTCTCCGGACCAAACGGTCATGAATTCGCTGTTGATCGCGGATCAATGAAAGAAATCGACATTGGTGGAATCACCATGGATCGAGTTGATCAGCGATTTCCGGAAGGACATGGGATGCGGCCGGCAATTAAGACGCTTCTTACCATCCTTAATGATTCGATACAAGACACAAAGCCAGAATTAGAAGAATTAGGCATGTGGAACGATCCATCTCTGTTCTTAAATACAGAATATGTTGCCGGTACCACTAATGTAACTTCTTATGATGAAAATTTTCTGGCTATACACGGACTAAATCAATTTTATCAAAGAGTGGCAAAGTCTGGTGCGAGCAAAGGAAATATTCGAGGCGGTGCCGAGCGACCTGTGGGGGATAACGGAAAACCTATTAAGGATCCCTCACGTGAAGTATCGTATGATCCGTCTATAATGGAAAGTTTTATCAAAAAACTACAACCCTATGCCGAAAAATATGGATTTCAAGTATATGGGGATGTTCCTACAGACCCTATGGGAGAAATTGATTATTCTTCTACTTTATCTCAACCCTTTACTGTCCAAATCTCACCAGAACGTGAAATCACCAAGACTCTTGGGGAATGGCTTAAGGATGCCGTAAACCCTCGATATCAAACAATAAAATTAAAAAATGGAAAAAGAACACACCCTCTACATAAGGATCTCTATAAAACCATTCTAAATCAATCCCTTCCTGTTGTGGATTTTGTAGAAGAGGAACATGCAGAGGCAGCTATTAATGGCGCTATTATTATGCATGCAACTCGGGTATTGGGGAATGATGTATTAAATTCGCTCACTAGTCCCATGGGTGACGTTATGAATCACGAAGGGGTTGTAATTCGAGATGAAGAAGCGTTCGGACCAAAGCCGGTAAAAATCACCGGGGAATTCATCGTAGGTGGCATGGGGTCAGCCTTTCAGCAAGACACTTCTTTGACTGAAGAAGACTTCAACAACGACGGAGACGAACTGGATGCACGAATAACACACCATGACACTATTGCAATTGTTCCAGGCGCCTTCAAGCCGCCCCACAAGGGGCATGCTGCGATGGTTAAAGCTTATGCTCAAATAGCTGATAAAGTTATCGTGTTGATATCTCGCCCTACCAAATTTGGACGGCGATTACCTAACGGAAGAGAAATAACTGCACAAGATTCCTTAAAGATTTGGGACTTGATGGTTGGGGACATTCCAAATGTTGAAGTAGATATATCTTCACATGCTTCGCCAATTAATGCGGCTTATGAATATGTAGGAAAAGATGGACCACTACAGCCGGGCACTAAAGTAATTTTAGGCGCTAGCAACAAAGGAGATGATGCTTCGCGTTGGGCAGGCGCACAAAAATATGTAAAAGATGAAGTAATTCTTCTGGATCCAATACGAACTGCGGTTGAACCCATTTCTCGAACAAACGGCGAACCATTTAGTGCGACAGACATGCGCGCGCTTATAGGGGAAGTTGAAAATGATCCAAGCGCGGTGGATAAGTTAGAAGAGTTTATTGGGAAAGATAATGTCGCAGACCTATTGAATATCCTCGGACTCGATGCTTTCGTAGATATCGAGGAAACATCAGCCAGTGGTGGTGGAGGACTACAAGGAACTCCGGGCGCAATTGACACGAGAGACGAAAAAGACGACATTGTTACAAGAAAACTGCAAACTGAAAATAATGTAACCGTAGATGAAGTTATGAGACTAATTATGGAGAAAGGCATACTATTATGAATCCCAAAGAAAGAGAATTGCTTAAAGATAATATAAGACGTTTAGTGCGTTTTGTCAAGCAAAAAAAACTAAATGAACAAGAAAAGATGAAAGAAGCGTTAAAAAAATTAATGATTCTTGAATTACAAAGCATGTTGTCAGAAAAACAAACACCTGACGTGAACCCTACTCCCAATAAGTCGACTGGAATTAATGTTTTGGAAGATTTATTAAAGAAGATTGTACCTGTATTAGAGATGGACTATAAACAACTTACTACCGACATTGAACAGCGAACATCTTTTCGATCTCACATCATTAACGCCGTAATTACCACTCTAACTCCCGCAGAAATCAACAATGAAGCAGGGCCTGAAGATTTAGAAGAACAAGACATTGAAGTTCAAGTAGGTGATGAAGAAGGCGACAAATTCATTGATATCCGCACTGATGCAGAAAAAGCTGATGAAGAAGAACCTGTGGATCCCAAAGACGAATTCGGATCTGGGATCGAAGGTGATGAGACTGGTAGGAACATGGCTTATTCATCTTTTAAAAAAATAGAAACCTCTGTGATTGATAGTTATGAACTTCTCTCTAATCCAGAGGATCAAGAATTGTTTTATGATTATTTGATCGCCAATCTTAAACTTTATTTTGATAAATTCGAGGACGAATTGGACCCCTCTGTGTCTGAACCAACAAATCAAGCATATGATATGGCTGCGGAAGATCCGATGGGCGGAGAAGATGAACTCGATATTGATCTGGGATAAAAAATAAACTTTTTTCTTGACAGACTGAATGAACCCTGTTATATTGTTAGTATGTTCTGCAACCGGTCTTCTTAATCATTAAATTAATTATATAATATTATATGACTTATATAAATAAAAGATATAAAACTACCACATCTAAAAGTGTAATAATAAAATTAAGAGATGCTGGAAAAGTTAATGATGAGTTATTATCTTTGATCTCAGGTCTTTCTTTGGAGGATCTTATTGCAGTCAAGCTTGAACTAGCATGCAATCATGTCAACAACCGATTGTATGGTTTCAGTATATGGAGTCAGTCTGCCAGGATCACCAAAGAAGCAATCCTAAAATTTGCTGTTTCTACAACAAAATCCAAAAAAGATGCAGCAAGATTTTTAGGAATCACTTATTTAGATTTGAAGAAGATTTTAAAAAAATTTGAAATTGACGACTACTTTAACAAGGAGAATCCTTAAGGCTAATTTATCTGAGACCGGAAAGGCTCCACGTCCATCAATGAGCCTTTGAGCGAAAGCAAAGGGTATAAAAATAAACTGGGAATAGCAAGTGGTGAGCAAAAGATCCACGGCCATCATTTTTTAAGGAACTATTATGGATACAGCCGATACAGGAAACGAAGACACAGGATTTCAGCATTACTGGGATGACGAACATGGTCACCAGAGTGCTGCTGAAATTGCTAATGAATCTGGTGGGATAAGCTGCAACTCTTTGGGGCTTAAACCATTCTTCAGTCTTGTAATTGTGGTATTATTTTTTCTATTTTTACGTCAGTTCGATAAACGTACTGACTATTACTAATTAACGGGGGCGCAATGGTTTCGACAGGGTAGAACTCGGAGGACGAGTGCAGGTAGGTAAGATACAACCTTAAAAGTTCAAACTGCTATAAACGCAAATAATAATAATCATTACGACGAAGTTCGCTTAGCGGCTTAATCGGGTGGCCGTCCGAGCCATCTAACCAAGAAGGACACAACAACAGATCAGTTGCAAAAATCAAACAACTCGATGCAACAGGGCAGTAAGCATCGTTTTAAAGCTGCCTATCTTTGTTAGCTTGTGATAGTAAACTAACTATGCCTGTGAATGACTCTATTCTAAGCTGCTGTGGACGCGGGTTCGACTCCCGCCGCCTCCACCATTAACATCATAAGGAGATATTATGAACATATTTGAATACAGCGAAGCAATTAGGAAAATGAGAGATTTTTTCCAAGGAGAAAAAGGATTTATAGAGATCCCTTCTCAATCTCGAAGGTCAATATTGGCTGCCTGCGAAGATCCTCAAACAATTAGTCAATATATTTTCAGCGGGGTAAACTGGCCGCTTCCTCAAACAGGACAAATGTGGCTTGAAAAAGAGTTACTAGACCACCCGAACGTTCCGGGTGTTTTTTGTATCTCGACGTCCTATCGCAATGAGCCGGATCCGATCCCCGGACGTCATGATAAAATTTTTCCAATGTTTGAGTTTGAGTCGCACGGAAGCGTCTCCGATATGATGACTATGGAGCGCGAGCTTTTAGAGCATCTAGGTTTTGGGACCGAACGCGCCGGCATTGAATACGATGCAGCTTGTGCACAACTTGGAACAGAGCACTTAGAAGCTGAGCATGAAGGTCAGCTACAAGATATGTTGGGAGATGTTATCTATTTGTATAATTTTCCTTTACGATCCGATCCGTTTTGGAACATGAAACAGAAAGAAGGCGGATCTCATTTTAATAAAGTAGATGTTCTGCTATATGGGATGGAAACAATCGGAAGCGCCGAACGCTCTTGTGATGTGGACGAAATGAGGAACTTGTTTTATACAATTTCTGACGGACAGTATGCAAAACTTCTCTTTAATCACTTTGGTAAATTGAGAGTAGAAAGAGAACTAGAAAGCTATTTTTCATTAAATATGTTCCAAAGGTTTGGGGGCGGAATAGGACTGACGCGCATGTGTCGTGCGCTTAGATTGTTAGAAGAATCGAAGCAGAAATAATGACCTTTTTTAGATTTACAGAGCTATTTAAAAGCAACAATAAAAATAAAGAAACGTGTTCAACATGCGGATGTAACCCCTGCGATTGTGATTGGGGGAATTAACAAGGGATTTTTAAATGTTTTTATTATTAATTGGTGCTTTGGCACATGCTATGGTGTCGGTTGTGATAGTGAACAATACTCGGTTTGAGTTTGATGTAGGTAAACAAGTAAAACCCTATATATCGAATGAAGTAGCTTTAAATCCTCACCATTTGTCCCATGTTTTGGACAAGAATAAATTTCGGGTCGGAATCAGACACAAAGCAAACGATCATGTGAAGTTGGATCCTCACATTTTTATCCAACATCAACGTAAGAATGATTGGATTCTAGAGTATGGACCCACTCTTCGTTTAGATGTTAATTTCTAAGGAAAGGTGAGAGATGACTTTATCAATGATCTTTGGTGGCGTTGGGTTCCTTTTGGCAGCTTATGCTGTCATTGGGAACGATAGCGCCCAAACGTTGGGAACTTTTATTAGTTCCAACAAGAAAAAAACTGACTGGAGAATAATGTGGGCGTTTGCTTCTGTTATTCTTGCCGCCACCTTGTTATATGGATGGGGCCAGGGAGATATTGCCTTCGGGAGACTAAACAAGATTCCACTCCCAGAGCAATTCCAATGGTATCATGCTTTGGCTCCAATGTTGTTGTTAGGGCTCACTCGTTTTGGTGTGCCTGTTTCGACGACACTTTTAACTCTTAGTGCATTTTCAAGTGGATTAGTATTAGAGAAAATTATTATAAAGTCGGCTCTAGGATATGGCGTTGCCGCAGTCGCTGCATATGCTATTTGGATGACTCTTACTCGATTTTTCAATGAGAAGAATCCAGTAAAACAAGAACATAAGCGATACTGGAAGATAGCCCAATGGTGTTCTACAGGTTTCCTTTGGCACATGTGGCTTTCTCATGATATAGCCAATATTTTTGTTTATTTGCCCAGGGAGGGTGTATCTCTTCTAACAATGCTTGGAATTATTGGGATCCTTGTAGCCGGCTTAGGTCATTTGTTCTATACTCATGGCGGCAAGATCCAAGAACTTGTTCTTTCTAAAAGTGGAACTCGCTTTGTACGTTCTGCTTGTTTGATCGACTTGTTTTATGCCATGGTATTATGGTATTTTAAGATATATAACGACATACCGATGAGTACGACGTGGGTGTTTGTTGGTCTTTTAGCTGGACGAGAATTGGCTGTATATCGCACTTTTAATAAAGATAAAGAAATTAACGTTATTTTCCCGTTGCTCGTTAGTGATTTTCTAAAAATCATGTTAGGGCTTGCGCTGTCTGTGGCGGTGGTCTCTGGTGTTATTTATTTTGATTCAATGTAAAGAAAAATCAATTTCTTTTACATATTTTACTTGACATATAAAAAAATGTGCTTATATTTATCATATGGTGCCGAAAGGACCATATTTCAAGTCATACTTGCTTAAAATAAGGAGAAGACAAAATGACACAACTTATACGAAGAACCCCTGCTGTATTGGGTAGAACAGCCTTTGATCACCTCTTTCATCAATTCTTTGATGATCCTCGTCCGATGATCAAGCGATCAACTGACGGGTATCCTTTGACAGATATTTATAAGGATGCTGAGGATAATCAAATCATTGAAGTGGCACTTGCTGGATTTGCCAAAGAAGATTTGTGCATCGAGATCAAAGAAAATACGATCACTATTTGCTCAGATTCCAAGAGCGAAGACGACACCGGCATAATGCGCCGAATTGCTCGCCGATCGTTTAATAAGACCTTTGTAGACTACAATAATACGCTAGATTTAGCCAAGTCTAGTGCTACTTTTGAGAATGGTTTGTTGAAAATTACCATCCCCCAAGTTGCAGAAAAGCAGGCTATTTTGATCGATATTGCATAGTAGCGCCCTAGTTACTACTGATGAAGAATGAGCTAGCCGTAGTACAAGAAAATACCTACTATAGAATAAAGGAAGATTTCGGTATTCTTAAGAAAGGCATGCGGTGCTATTGCTACGCTCATGATTCTGACAGTATTATTTTATTTTTCGAAAAACCACCCATTGGCGACACTCAAGAGATTAAATTGTCGAAAAAAAGAGCCGATATTTTAGAAAGATTGTAAAATGGACAGTTATAAACTCCAGATCATTTTGGATCCCGATCGTTTGAATTTAAAATCCAGATTTAAAGTGGGAGATCTTGTAGCTTTGTCCGGAGATGTAACTGTAGATATGATCATTCGAGATATTAATAAATGCCGCGCTGGCATTGTTACTAAAGTTCGCTTTTTCACTAAAGAATCTTTTAATTATATCGCCGACATCAAAACTATATGCGAACTTGAGGTGCTTTGGACACCGAGCCAGTTGGTAACATTTGAAATGGAAAATCGTTTAGTTAAATTATAATGGAGTAATCATGTTTTTGTTTTTGTGGCTTTCGTGCACCACCGATGTGCAGATAGCGAAAGTAAATGAACCTTCCCACGACACTAGCGAGATAGTCATAGTTGACAGCGCAGAGCCCTCTTCTGAGCCAAACACACCGCCAGCAGGCATATCTGGCTATACTTACCTCCACTTGAAACAGGTAGCGTGTCCAGCATGCGTTGGAGAGACTCAAGAGATTACAATTACATTTAGTGGCGAGTTTCATGAACCTATTTCAGACAATCATACTGAATGGCTGCCGGCAGCGGGTGAATGTACTACTAATTTGACCGGAATAGATCCATCAACTGTTCCTTTAAATGTAGGTCAATCTATTGCAATTGCGGGGACCGGTCATAACTTTAACGCTCCTATGTTGAGTCACGGATATTATGAAACCACAAATATTTGGGAATCTCAACTTCAACGCGACGCCAACTATAACGTTACGACTGACGAAGGAGATTATTCATTTGTGTCTTCTCATGGTTTCGATTATATAGAGCCATGGGAAATGTTGTGGGTTGATCCTTCTTACGCTTTTGCCGCCGTAATTAGCCGTAGCGGCACTTCTTTCTTTTGGGGACCCTCTGGTACCGATTCTTCTTTCATGGTGCTTGTAGCGGTCTACAGCTATGATGGAAGCCAAATGCTGGGATATGTTGCATGTGGTGGGGAAGATAATGGCTCGATGGCAATTCCTTCACAATATTTACAATACCCTGTTGGTTCTTTGGTAGCAATTCATCTTTCGCGTCATAAAATTAAATTAGTAGAGACAGATATCAACAATTCCTATATTGAAACTCACATGGAATGGGAAGTGATCGGAACAGGACATATAGAGTGACAGAAACCGGTTTTAAATTTCATGTGGATGAGTGGATTCTATACGCCCCCTTCCCTGACGCTAAAGATGAAAATTTGAGGAAAACTCGACAAAAAGCGGTTATTTTGTATGTTTATTATGACGATCGGGACCGCTGTAATCGTTATAGGATCTTCATTAACATGCATGGAAAGACAATAAATACCACGGAAGACAAACTTTTTCCTTTGTAGATTCCTAACTACTATAGGGGGGTTTCATGAATGATATTTTATTTATTGTCCGCCTTGTTTGTGATTTCTGGCTGTAGTCCCGACTATGGGATGTATTATAACAAGGTGTTTGTCGAAGAGAACACAGAACCAGAAGTTATTGTAGTAACTGAAACTGAGTATGTTCCTATAGTAGTGCCGGAGTATATTGAAGTAGAAGTAATTGTAGAAGTAGAAGTTGAGGCAGAATATGGAGAAATTTGGGTAGACTCGTTTACTCAACTAAGAAGTGTCGACGGCGTAGATATTGTCTGGGTAATAGACACTTCCGGTTCGATGACTTCATATAGTTCACAACTACTTTTAGGAATCGAAACAATGCTTAACGCCCTACCAACCAATCAATGGCGCCTAGCTATGGTAGCCGCAGATCCTTATTATGCTTACCAAGAAGCTCAGTTTCCATTGCTGCCGGGCGATACCATAACGGATGCCCAAAATATGTACAACAATATGTTACGAGGGCACCACGAGAGAGGTTTTGACGCGCTTTATGAGTTTCTCGTCAACAACCAATACGCACAATCTTGGCTGAGACCAGATGCCGCATTGTTGGTTGTTTTTGTTTCAGATGAAGAAGAGCAAAGTAGTCAACATTTCTCCAATTATACACAATTTTATAACTGGTATAGCATCCAACGAGGTGGTTCTGTGTTTGCTGCGAGTATTAATAATTATCCGGATTCTGTTAGTTTGTGTTCTCATTATGTTAATCCGACGTATGTGGGGTATGAATATATGGATTTGGTAAGTTTGATGGGGGGTCAAAGTGTAGATATTTGTGATTCAGATTGGTCAGCCGGCGTAATCGATGCATCAAATCAAGTTCAACCATATGAAAGCTGGCCACTCACACACACTCCACACATCGAAGATTCAATTAGAGTGTTCATTGACGGACAACTTAATTGGGATTGGTATTATAATTCTTCAGATAATACTATTTATTTTACAACGATTCCCGATGGAGATGCGTTGGTAGAGATTGGTTATCTTTATCTTCCAGCCCCTGTTGATACTGGTGATACGGGCTTGGCAGATACCGGAAATTAAATGAATTTAATATTTACATTTATAAGTGGGGTGTTATTTTGTTGGTGTATATACGATCTGCGGCGCATGAGGGCGGATATCAAAGCTTTAACAGAAAGAGTTTTAAAATTAGAAGATAAAAAATTTGACAACTCGATGCTAACGAGTTATAATAAAGAAAGAGAAGATTCTATTGATAGAATGATAAAAATGAAACTAGTCTACAATCCCGATACCTTTGAGTGGGATAAACTAAAAGAATTAGAGGAATAAATGAGTCGCAAAGAACAATTGGTGTTATTTGATGTCGACGGGACTCTAAGCCAGCCACGACAACCTATTCAAAAAAGAATTTTATTAGCATTGCACCATTTGGCAAAAGAAGCCGAAATTGGGTTTGTTACTGGTTCTGGAATGGAATATATCAAAGAACAACTCTGGCCGGCATTGAACGATCCGGTGATTCGTGATAATTGCCATTTGCTGCCTTGTAACGGAACGGAATATATTGTTCCCTTCGGGGAGACTTTTGATGATTTAGGATACAAAATGATCTCGCGAGAGATAATGCGCAAAAAGATTGGCGACGAATCATTTTATAAAGTTATGCATAAAATATGTTTTTTACAAAATGAGCTTTTACAACAAAATCCTTATTTACCAGCAACAGGTCATTTTGTTCAGAACCGACAATCAATGTTGAACTGGTGCCCAATTGGTCGCAATGCTGACATTGAACAGCGCGCTGTTTTTCAAACCTTAGACAAGACATTTAAGATTAGAGAAAAATATCTTGAAGAATTGAAATCATTTGCCTCTACAATGAATATTGACATTACCATTAAATTAGGGGGAGACACCTCTTTCGATATTTATCCAACCGGTTGGGACAAAACCTATGCGCTGACTCATTTTGATGAAAAAAAATGGGATTTCTGGTTTATAGGAGATCGCTGTGAAGAGTCGGGCAATGATTACGAACTTTATGAGTTTTTAAAACCCTACCGTCGCGCCTTCAAGACAACCGGACCAGAAGAGACTGTGGATTTAATTGATTGGTATATCTTACAAGATCTTAGAAAGAGGAAAGAAACAGATGAGTGAAGAAAAAAGACCGACAGTAATGGTGTCGGGAGGATTCGATCCTGTCCACGCCGGACATATTCGAATGATAAGAGAGGCATCTCGTTATGGAGATGTAATTGTAATTGCGAATTCGGATACGTGGCTTTTTCGCAAAAAAGGTTTTGTTTTTATGGACTTCCCAAAGCGAGTAGAAATCCTTAATGCAATAAAGGGTGTCGTGCTTGTGGATTCTGTGGATGACACAGATGATACTGTGTGTGAAGCAATATTGCGCCATAAGCCTACATATTTTGCTAACGGCGGCGATCGTGGAAAAAGCAACACCCCCGAACAAACTGTGTGCGAACAAATAGGGACAGTACTGTTGTGGTCGATCGGCGGAGATGAAAAAGTGGACAGTAGTTCCGACTTGGTAAAGAAATTTTATGACATGCCACCGGTGCGCGGAGGCACTAAACATTCGGAAAAATAATTTTTAATGCATAGTTACTTATTGAAGGGGGAACTTACAATATGTATGCATTATTTTTTAGTTTTTTGTGGGGATGTGGAGAATCACTGAATAAAAACCCAACAGACCTACCGGTAGAGATAGAAGTAATTGAAGAAGAGGAAGAAGAGCCATTTGAATTTGAAGTATTACCACATGATGTGTTGCCAATGTATCCAGGCATTCAGGCATCTGCTGATTGTGGACAGTTTGTTGGTCAGAAGCCGTGCAATATTATTTTGGAAGATCAAAATGGAGAATGGTTCCAGCTTTATGATCATGTCGGAAAAGTAATTTTACTTGATTTTTCTACCGGCTGGTGTGGTCCTTGTATTCGTGCTGCCGGCACCGTTCAAGAAATTCAAGATCTTTATGAAGACGAGGGATTCATTTATGTGACCATTATGATTGAGGACAATCAACAAAATGAAACAACTACAGAATTTATTCAACAATGGGCGACCACATATGGAATTGTAACGGCTCCTATTTTAATTGGATCACGTGATTTGATAGATTATAACAGCATAGAGGGATGGAATTTGATTAGTTGGCCAACTTTTTACATTATTGATCGTGATATGAAGATCCATAGTGGTATTAGAGGCTATAGCGAAGAACTTATTCACCAAGAAGTTCAAGAAGTTATATAATACGCTGCCACCGTCGTATTTAAAATCCAGAACGGGGCGTGGCTGCCGAACGTCACGTAGGCAGGGGTTCCGCCGGTTTCCTAGGACGCTAAAAACCGGCTTTCTCCTAGTTATTATATGAGAGAAGAAATAATTGAGTACTTTTTTGCTTATATTATTTGGACGATAGCTTCATTATTGTGTTGTATCTGGTTTTTTAAAGTTGTTGTCTATGGTGGAGATTTGGCTAATTTGGAATTGCCGGAAGACCACTGGTACCAGGAAATAAATAAATAAATTAAACGATGTATGAGAAAGGCGATATCGTATTAGTGCGGTGTCGAAATATTGATGCCCGACCAATACAGGTCAAATTGTTGGAAAAAGAAACCTTCAAAGGACACAAGGGAAAATATGTCAATTTCCCTCCTTATGTTGGGTGGTCTGCTATTATCACTAACAAGAAGGATTGCGATATGCTAAGAAAAGATTGGTGTATTCCTTTTAAGTTTCCAGATGAAAGAACGACCTTTGTTTTTGAAGAAGAAATCATTCGAAAAGTCAACAAAAAGAAATAAAACTATTTATTAAGGAACCGTAGGTGCCTATGGCCAAAAAAAATTATATTTTAGACACAAGTGTCTTCCTTACAGATGCTGAGTCTATTTTCAAATTTGAGAACAACGATATTTTTATCCCTCTCAAGGTTTTAGAAGAAATCGATAGACACAAAAAACGCCAGGATTTGGTTGGTGCAAACTCCCGCCGCATTATTCGTATCTTAGACGATCTGAGACGAAAGGGAAACCTCCAAAAAGGAGTGAGAATTCAAAAAGGCAAAGGGATTGTTAAGGTTATGTCTTATGAATCGCTAAAAGAGACAGTGTTTCCTCCCGATTTAGATATACGTATACCTGATCATACTATTATTGCCACAGCGCTAGCGGTTCAATTGGCAATTCCTAATCGAAAAACAGCGGTTGTGTCTCGCGATATTAATATGCGTGTAATTTGTGATTCGATCGGCATGTTATCAGAAGACTATAGTAACGAACGTGTTGTGACTTCTTCTGATGAATTGTATCAAGGTTTCGTTGAATATTTAGTAGATGACGCAGTTATCGATAGGTTTTATGACAACGAAACTATTATGATAGATGAAGATGATATATCTACTAGGTGGTATCCTAATCAATACCTCATGATGATATCTAATTCGAATCCCAAAAAAACAGCGTTAGCGCGCTTTCAAGGACACCACAGAACGTTGCGAAAGATAGGAAGAGATAAAATTCCAGATTGGAAAATTAATGCGCGCAATAAAGAACAATCATTTGCAATTGATTTATTGTTGGATCCTAGTGTTAAATTGGTTTCTTTGGTCGGACGCGCCGGCTCTGGCAAGACATTGCTGGCTATAGCGTCCGGACTCGAGCAAACCATCGGGTTAAATCCAGCCGGCACAGTTTATGATAGATTGATTGTTTCGCGCCCGGTCCAACCATTAGGAAAAGATATAGGCTTCTTGCCGGGAACCTTATACGACAAAATGATGCCATGGCTGATGCCAATTCAAGATAACCTTCAGTTTCTCATGGGAAACAACAAGAGTACTTTACAGATGTATGTGGAGAAAGGAAAGATCGAGATTGAGGCGCTAACTTATATTAGAGGGAGATCTATTTCTAATGCGTTCGTTATTATTGACGAAGCTCAAAACCTTACGATGCACGAAATCAAAACGATCATTACTCGGATCGGCGAAGGAACCAAAATTGTTTTAACTGGAGACATCGAACAAATAGACAACGCATACGTAAATGAGACCTCAAATGGTCTTGCGCATGCTGTTGAAAAATTCAAACATTTTCCAATTTCTGGTCATGTGACTTTTAAAAAAGGAGAAAGATCAGAAATAGCTTCTCTAGCTGCCAAAGTTTTATAAAAAATGCATAGTTATATATGAAAGATTATGTTTTTATTAGGTTTTGTATTTGCTAATTTTATAGAATGGGCTGTTCACAAATATTTATTTCACGGCTGGGGTAAAAGAAAGGACAGCATGTTTGCTTTTCATTTACGAGAGCATCACAAAAATTGTTTACACAACAACAATGAAGATGGAAAATACACCTCTAGAGAACTTTTGGGGATTGTGTTTTTATTGTTTATAACTTTCCCCCTATTTTTTGTTTCTGCTCCTTTTTATTATGGGATGGCATTATATGGAGCATTGTTTCTTATTGTGCATAATTTTGTTCACAAACAGGTAAAATGGGGTAGAATATTGTTCCCTTGGCACTGGGAGCATCATATGAAATTTCCCCATCACAATATGAACGTTGTGATTCCAATCGCCGATTATATATTAAAAACCAGAAAAAAGTTGACATCTGATTAATTAAGTGTTATATTACATATACAAGGAGATAATATGACTAATCCACTTTTGGCCGTTGCAACTCAGGACGGAGAATCTGAGTTAAAAAACTACATTATTGAATATGTGGGCACCAAATTAGACAAGGAAGAGGTTACTGTTGAGATGATATCAGAAATTCTCGCTGTGGAGTTTCCTGACTTTTTATATGCATACGCCGAAGAGAATTTTATCCGAGGCTATGAACACGGCATCAATGACGGAACGAGAATGCTTCAATCGCACTCTGAAGACGATGACACTGATACTATCCCTATTCCTGGAACCGATGATGATGGCAGCACAGAGTGATTTTTACACCCCGACAGGGATCCATGTTTATTTTAAAGATAAAATTGTGGATGATGGTGTTGATGTAGAGTCGATCGTATCTAAAGTAGAGAGCTTGTTACCTCCGCACCTCTTGCAAGAATTAGAAATGATTATTGTTGGATGGTTTGAGGAATTTGAACGACGTTCTATAAATGCATTTTACGATGGGGGCACTGTATATGTTTCCAATGTGCAAAATAATCAAGAAGATATGTTGGATGATCTCATACACGAAATTGCACACTCGGTGGAACAACCCTACGGTTTTAAAATTTATGCCGATGGGAAATTAAAAAAAGAATTTTTAAGAAAAAGAGTGCGCCTTCATGATATTTTATGGAAAGAGGGGTATAAAATACCCAAGGCAGTGTTCCTGGATACTGAATATAATAAAGAGCTTGATATGTTTTTTTACGAAGATATAGGATACGATAAACTATCTCAATTTGTACAGGGGCTTTTTATTAGTGCGTACGCTGCTACATCTTTAAGAGAGTATTTTGCTACTGGATTTACTTCTTTTTATATTGATACAGATCATAATTTTCTTAAATTAAATGGTCCAGTGTTGTATAATAAAATTTTAAATTTAAAAGAAAATAATTAAAATTAAAAAAATATTTGACATATGGTGATTTATATGTTAAACTATAGTTATTGGAGAAATTTTGGCTCATATATCCTATTCTGAACTAAAAGACTGGGTGTTTTGTGCATTTTATCACAAGTTGACTCGTATCGACAAACTCAAAGGGTTTGTAGGCAACGAGTATACTGCTTTTGGTTCGGCCATGCACTCTGTGTGTGAAAAGAAACTGCTTAACGAAGAGGTTGACGAAGGTTTCTTCGTTGAAGAATTCCGTAAGAATATCGCTTCGATTGCAGATTTCGATCTTCCTGTTGATAAGGCACTTGAGTTCATAGAACAAGGAAAGAAGATAATCCCAGAAATTCAAACGGCGTTAGATGATTACTTTGATGAATATGAAGTGCTAGAAGTCGAAATGCCTCTATATGAGCCGATCGAGGGAGAACAAGATTATAAGTTTAAAGGATTCATTGATGCAGTGGTAGCCACTCCCGATGGAAAGGTACACATTTTTGATTGGAAAACATGTTCGTGGGGATGGGATTCTAGGAAGAAAAGTGACAAAATGACTACTTATCAACTGACTCTTTATAAGCACTTTTTTGTTACTAAAATGGGAATTGATCCTAAAGATGTGGAAACTCATTTTGCCCTTTTAAAGAGAACAGCAAAAAGCAAGAGAGTTGAGTTTTTTAGAGTTACAAGTGGTCCCACCAAAACAAACAATGCACTAAAAACTTTGAGTGCAGCACTATACAACATTAAAAAGAAAAGATATATTAAAAATCGATTATCTTGTACAGCCGGATATGGATGCAAGTTTTTTAATACAGAACACTGTACCAGATAATTTTTATAAGGAAAAGAAAATGAAACGTTTAGCAGAGTATATTTGGATTGATGGAGTATCGCCGACTCCATCTTTGAGAAGTAAAACCAAAACCTTGGGAGAATACCAGAAGTCTCCCATATGGGGGTTTGATGGCTCTAGTACTAATCAAGCCCCCGGACACAGTTCGGATTGTGTTCTTCGACCAGTATTCGAATGCGCAGACCCCATCCGCGGCTGGCCTAATATTATAGTGATGTGTGAGGTGCTGGATACAGATATGAACCCTCACCCTACGAACAACCGAGCTACATGCTCCGCTCTTTCTGCTAAGTTTAAAGAATTAGATCCATGGTTTGGGATTGAGCAAGAGTATACGTTGACAAAAAATGGCAAACCCCTTGGTTGGCCAAATAATGGTTTGGATCCGGCTCCCCAAGGTCCGTATTATTGTTCGGTCGGTGCGAAAAACACCTTTGGAAGAGAAATTGCCAACGAACACGCCAAGGCATGTGTGACTGCTGGATTGGATATTAGCGGAATTAATGCAGAAGTATGTCCCGGTCAATGGGAATTTCAAATTGGACCATGCGGCGGCACTGATGTTTCTGATCAACTTTGGATCGCGCGTTGGTTACTTGAAAGAATTGCCGAAGAGTATGGGGTCACAGTTAGTTATGAGCCGAAACCCGTCGCCGGCGATTGGAATGGAGCCGGCTGTCATACAAATTTTAGCACCAACACAATGCGAGAAAATTATGCCGCCGTCATTGCCGCATGTGAAGCGTTAGCCGCCAATCCACAAGAGCATATTAAAAACTATGGACACAACATTGAAGAGAGATTAACCGGTGATCACGAAACTTGTTCTTATACGGAATTTAGATATGGGGTTTCCGATCGGGGAGCCTCTATACGTATTCCGTGGCAAGTTGAGAAAGATCAGAAAGGCTATATAGAAGATCGCCGCCCTAATGCAAATTGTGATCCATATTTGGTGACGTCAATGCTAATGAATACAGTTTGTAACAATTGAGGTAATATATGAAAAAATACAAAATTTTAACATTGTCTGACCACCCCCTATCTCCATCTGGGGTAGGTAGTCAGACGAAATATGTTATTGAGTCTCTCCTAAAAACAGGAAGATATAAATTTGTTTCTTTAGGGGGAGCAATCAAACATCCAGACTACCGCCCGATCATGGTGGAGGGTTATGGAGAAGATTGGGTGATTCACCCCATCGATGGATATGGCAACGAAGAGCAGATCCGTTCTGTGATTCAGCACGAGAGACCAGATGTTCTGTGGTTCATGACAGATCCTCGTTTCTATACTTGGTTGTGGGAAGTGGAAAATGAAGTGCGCCCCAATGTTCCAATGATGTATTATCATGTGTGGGATAATTTTCCCGCTCCACATTATAATGCTCGCTTTTACCGCTCCACCGATTCGGTGGTGTGTATCTCTAAGGTAACTCATGAAATTCTTAAAGAGGTCGCTCCCACCGTGGACTCTTGTTATTTGCCGCATGCTGTAAACAACAATATATTTAGAAAATTTAAGAAAGTTGATGATAATTATGAAAAAATTGCTGGACTAAAGAACACTATCTTACACGAAGTGGCGCCAGACAAGACGCTGCACAACAAAGATAAGAAAATCTTTTTTTGGAATAATCGAAACGCAAGGCGCAAACAGTCTGGTACACTTATTTGGTGGTTTAAAGAGTGGCTTGACAAAGTGGGACACGACAAAGCTTGTTTAGTGATGCATACTGATGCTCGGGATCCTCATGGGCAAGATTTACCACACATCATCGAACAACTTGGTCTACAAAAGGGACAAGTAATACTTTCCACAGGCAAAGTTTCACCAGAGGAATTGGCAAATTTATATAATATGGCAGACTTTACTATTAATATTTCTGATGCAGAAGGCTTCGGGCTAGCCACTTTAGAGTCTTTATCTTGTGGTACACCCATTATTGTTAACATGACTGGTGGCTTACAGGAACAAGTTACAGATGGAAAAAATTGGTTTGGGTTCGGAATCGAACCTTCATCGAAAGCCGTTATTGGTTCTCTAGACGTCCCTTATATTTATGAAGATAGGTTATCACAAAAGGATTTTGAAGTTACTTTAACTAAAGCTCTTAATCTGTCAACCAAAGCATATAATAAAATGTCGATCCAAGGGCGCGAACATGTAAGAAAAAATTATAATTTTGATAATTTTGAGAAACAATGGGTCAGTCTCATCGATGAGTTTATAGAAAAGCATGGCTCTTGGGACAACAGAAAAAATTATCAACGATGGCACTTAATGGAGGTTGCGTGAGAAAAAAAATACTAGTTAAGGGACCGGTCTTAACGCGTTCTGGATATGGAGAGCAATCAAGATTTTTATTGCGATCGTTGCGATCGCGAGAGGATCTCTTTGATATATACATACAACCAATCGATTGGGGCAAGACGTCTTGGTTGCCGGAATATGATGAAGAGCGCAATTGGATTGATTTTCGGATTAAGGAGACGATTGCCTATATTCAGTCTCAAAACCCTTTCGACATATCGGTTCAAGTCACCATCCCTAATGAATTTCAAGTTTTGGCTCCCATCAATATAGGATATACGGCTGGAATAGAGACTAATAAGATTTCCCATGAATGGATTCAACATACTAATCAAATGGACAAGGTTATTGTTGTTTCTAATCATTCTAAAAAGATTTTCGAAACAACCACCTACGAGGCTACTCACAACCAAACCAATCAGCCTCTTGTTCTTAAGACTGAGAAACCAGTCGTGGCAGTTAATTATCCAGTAAAACAGTATCAGTCTTTACCAGAGATAGAGTTGGATCTCAAGAATGATTTCAATTTTTTGTGTGTTGCTCAAATGGGCCCTCGAAAAAATATTTTCAATACTATTCAGTGGTTTGTTCAAGAGTTTCATGATGACGAAGTAGGACTAGTTTTGAAGACAAATAAGGCACGAAATTGTCTTATAGATAGAGAATATATTTTCCAAGATCTCGTAGGGTTTTTAAATACAAAATTTCCCGATAGAAAATGTTCAGTTTATTTGTTGCATGGAGATATGACTGATGAGGAAATGCATTCTTTGTATAATCATTCTAATATATCGGCTTTTGTATGCTTAAGTCATGGTGAGGGCTTCGGTCTCCCGTTTTTTGAAGCTGCTTATACAGGCATTCCTGTTGTTGCGCCGGGATATTCCGGACAAAATGATTTCTTGTTTGGTGAAACTGGAAAAGAAAATTTCTATAATGTTTCTTTTGATATGGCTCCAATTCCGGAAGAGGTGGTGTGGGATAAAATCTTAATTAAGGATTCTATGTGGGCAGTGCCCCGCGAACAAAGTGCAAAAGAAATGATGCGCCAATGTTATGAGGACGTCCAAAACAACACTGGTATAGCTGCCAATAGCATACAATATTCAACAGAACTGCGTGAGCGATTTAATGCTGAGAAAATGTACGCTCAGATGGTTGATGCAATTGTGGATAAAGAGTCTGTAGAAAAAATGCAAGCTGACATTGATCAATTGTTGGAAGATTTATTATAAATGTCTCAAGTTATATTTTTGTCCGATATGTTTGTGGAACAATACGCCGGCGGAGCAGAGCTTACTAGTGAATCTATCATTAAGGCTGCTCCCGAAGGCATTATTATTAAGAAAATTCTTACTTCTACTTTGACGCAGAGGATGATCGATCATCATAAAGAGTATTTGTGGGTAATTTGCAATTTTGCTGGCTTATCGGATGAGTTTAAAATATATTTTTGTAAGAATAAGATATCTTATACTATTATTGAATATGATTATAAATTTTGTAAATATCGCTCCATGGAGAAACATGAGTATGCAGAGGGAAAAGCATGCGATTGTAATGAACTCCCGTTTGGTAAAATTAATAAAATATTTTATGGATATGCAAAACAGATTTGGTTTATGAGTGCCAAACAACAAAATATTTTTCACGATAAAGTACAGACTATTAAAGAAGAAAATACCAGCGTGTTGTCTTCTATTTTTGCCGATGGCGATTTGAGGTTTATTGACAACATTCGTCATAATGAAAAGAATTCTAAATATATTATTTTGCAATCTCCTTCTTGGATCAAGGGAACAGGAGAGTGTGTAGAATATGCTAAATCTCATAATTTGGATTTTGATTTGGTCCATAATCTACCGTATCCCGAGTTGTTGATAAAACTCTCTCAATCCCGCGGACTTATATTTAGACCTTTAGGGGGAGACACATGCCCTCGAATTGTGATTGAGGCAAAGTTGCTGGGTTGCGAATTGGTTTTAAATGGAAACGTGCAACACAAAGACGAAAAATGGTTCAATGCCAGCTATGAAGAGATGGTTGCCTATCTTAAAGGTCGTGCTAGTGTTTTTTGGAAGCATTATGAATAAGAAAACTATAATTTTAATGGGGAACGGTCCATCCCTGAAGGACGTAGACTTTTCGTTGTTAGATGGTTACGATACTTTTGGTCTCAATTCGGCATATCGCGCATATGAAAGAATGGACTGGTGGCCTACTTATCACGGCTGTTTTGATTATAGAGTTACAGATAATCATAGGAGCAAATTCGAGGACTTGATAACCAACAGTCCTATTAAGAAATGTTTCTATATTCGTGATTTTGGAACAAATGATGGGTTTCAATATGTAAACTTGCAACAATATGGTACAACGCAAAAGTTCAATAATTCGCTAGCTGATTTTGATTCATTTCATGATAATGGAAATTCAGGCGCCAATGCTAGTTCAGCGGCTGTTTGCATGGGTTACAATAGGATCATACTTTTGGGCGTAGATTGCAATTATGTAGAATTCGTCGACGGCTCCCAACGAGATGGTCCGGGGCTGAAAATGGAGAAAACGCCCGAACATAATCCTAATTATTGGTTTGATGATTACCAGCAAAAGGGCGATGAATACAATATTCCTCGAGGGATGGATTTTCATATGCCTACCTGGAATGCGTTTGCTTACAATGCTGCTCATAATAATATAGAAGTCATTAATTGCAGCCCCATTACCACCTTAAGGTGCTTTAAGAGAATGAACATAGAGGAAGCGCTAAGGTGATAAGGATTTATTCAAAAATAGAACCAGATTTATTATTACATGTGATCAATAGATTCTCTGAGATTGACGGTCGAACTGAAGTTATTCCGGCAGATAATTTTTTACAATGCGCTACACTGAAGATGGAGAAGGGTAAAACTTTTGCCCCTCATTATCATATAAAAAAGGAAAGAACCTATACCGAACAAATTGCACAAGAATCGTGGATTGTAGTAAGGGGTGCTGTCAAATGTATATTGTATGACATAGATCACACTATTGTAGCCACTCCGATATTGTATGCTGGAGATGCAAGCTACACATTGCATGGAGGGCACACTTATGAGATTCTGGAACACGATACAATAGTTTATGAATATAAGACGGGACCCTATGAAGGGCAAAAGTTCGATAAGGTGTTGATATGATTAAAATAAATATGGGCTGTGGGTGGAGAAATTTTGGCAATGATTGGACCCATATCGATGCCGGCAACTATGATCATTTGAATTATAAAAGTATAATAAACTTAAGTCAATTTCAAGACAATTCTGTTGGTTTAATTTACTCTTCTCATGTTATTGAATATTTTGATCGTACAGAAGTGATCCCTTTATTACAAGAGTGGAAAAGAATTTTGAACAAGGGTGGCACTCTAAGAATAGCAGTCCCTAATTTTGAAGCTATCGCTACTTTATATTCAAAAGGAAAAATTCCCCTTGATAGAGTCTTGGGTCCACTTTACGGAAGAATGCAGATGTCTGATTGCACGATTTATCACAAAACAGTTTATGATTTCGTTTCTTTGAAAGAATTATTAGTGGAGCTTGGTTTTTCAAAAGTAAAAAAATATAATTGGCGGAAAACGGATCATGCCATATTTGACGATTATTCCCAAGCATATCTTCCCCACATGGATAAAGAAAATGGAACTTTAATAAGTTTAAATGTTGAGTGTGTTAAATGAGTTTTGAGATAATTCAAAAATTTGAAAAAGAGATTGCTCGTTTTTATGGAGCCCCATATGCTGTAGCTGTCGATTGTTGCACTCATGCAATCGAACTTTGCCTAAGACAGCAAAGCATAAAGCACTACACAGTTCCCAAAAGAACTTATATATCTGTTCCGTTTTTGGCTGATAAATTAGGCATAAACTTTGATTGGCGAAATGAGGAATGGCAAGATTATTATTACCTCGGAGGGACAAATATTATCGATGCTGCGGTTCTTTGGAGAGAGAATTCTTATATACCAAACACCTTTATGTGTGTTAGTTTTCAATATAGAAAACATTTATCTTTAGGAAGGGGAGGAATTATCTTGACAGATAACAAAAAAGATGTTATATTATTAAAAAAGATGTCTTATGATGGTCGCTTGCCTGATGTTCCCTGGCGGGAACAGGACATTGACACAATGGGGTATCACTATTACATGACACCGGAAACAGCAAATCTTGGTTTGCAAAAATTACCAAATGCCATAAAAACAAAACCAAAACAATGGATAGTGACAGATTGGCCAGATTTAACAAAAATGGAGATTTTTAAAAAATGAAAAAAGCTTTAATTACCGGTATTGCCGGTCAAGACGGAAGCTATCTAACAGAACACTTGCTTTCCATGGGATATGAAGTTCATGGTATAGTTCGACGGCATTCGGTGGCAGAGAATCAAAATTTTCGCTTACACCGATTAGGATCCGAACCTAATGTGTACACTTATTATGGTGATTTGCTGGATTACCCTTCACTAGTTAGAATAATTTCGATAGTGAAGCCAGACGAGATTTATAATCTTGGTGCCATGAGTCACGTAAGGGTTAGTTTCGATATGCCTTCTTTTACAATTCAAACAAACGCCTTGGGTGTTTTAAACATGCTTGAAGTTTACAGAACTCTTTCCCCGGAAGCGAAATTCTATCAAGCTAGTTCTTCTGAGATGTTCGGAAACTCAGTTGATTCTGACGGTGTTCAGAGGCTTACTACTCCTATGAACCCAGTCAGCCCCTATGGGTGCGCTAAAGTTATGGGGTATAATTTAGTTAGACACTATCGACATGCTTACAAATTACATGCATGCAATGGAATTCTATTTAATCACGAATCCCCCCGACGAGGCTCTAACTTTGTGACCAATAAGGTTGTCAAAGGAGCCGTCTCTATCAAGAAGGGACTTCAAGACAAACTTGAGCTTGGCAATATGGACTCATCCCGGGATTGGGGTCATTCAAAAGATTATGTTAAGGCTATGCACATGATAATAAACCATGACACCCCCGAAGAATTTATTGTTGCAACCGGAGAAACACACTCAGTGAGAGATTTGTGCGATGTGGTATTTTCTAAATTGGGAATGAACTATGCAGATTATATTGTTCAAAATCCGAAATATATGAGACCAGAAGAATTGAGATATCTAAAGGGAGACCCCTCGAAGGCTCATACAGTCTTGGGGTGGAAGCCAGAATATACTTTTGAAACAATGATAGAGGAAATGATCGAAAGATGGGAAAAAGAACTATAAAGAAATTCAACCGCGGCGACTTGGTGAAATGGTATGAGGTATACAATGATGTCTACATTACCAAAGATTATGGAACCGGAATCGTGATGGAGAGAATGGAACAAAATTACGGCTTCATCGATGGACCGGTTACTACCTACAGGGTATATAGATTAAAATATAGTGATATTGTTTTGTATGGGTCGGACTTAATAGAGGAAATAAATGAATAAAAGATTATGCGTGTTGCAGGTCACTCCTACCGAACCTAATAGGGATCATATCGAATTATTTCACAATAAAAAAGATTGTGATTTTTATTTTGTAACACATGATAGCCAACATGCTGATGCATTAAAATTTTGTCCCAACACTACGTGGACAGATACAAGAAATATATTAGCTGAAATGGTTCCTAAAAAATATGATTATTATGCTTTTGTGGATTATGATTATCGTTTTCATCCCCAAGGCGATCTTGGGGTACTTGAGCAGATATTGTCTGATTTAGAACATTTCAATCCAGCAGTTTTGACTTGTTATCCGGGTTCTGGGCTTATAACTCCCTTTGCTTCCGATATGGATTATAAAAACAAACATACCCACTCTGTAATACCTTTTACGCATTGTGGAATGAAGGTGGTCCACCATAGCCTTATGAATTGGTTTTTCCCAATGGTTACGAAATTTGGTGGTGGAGTGGAAGCATGTCATCTTTTTAACATAATGGAGCTTCCTTTTTTGCAAAATATTGTTTGCACTCATCAAATTGTATATGATAATGGAGTTACTGACATGAATGCGCCACACAATCGCGATGGTGCACAATCTAAATTGAACATGGACAAGATGTGGTCATGGTTGTATCCTTATTTTAACAAAAGAAAAACCCTAAGAGATAAAGAAGTAAAACTCAGGTGGGGCGACAGTATCCCAACACGTATCGAGGAATACACTTCATATACTAATTCACTAACAATTAAAGAGACGTACGTCGGCTTATTGACTGGAAAAGTGATTCCCAGTCCGGCAGAAAAAGAGGTAGATTATTACAGTTTAAAATATAAAGATAAAATTAAGAAGTTTTTCGATATAAATCATGAACATTTTGCTCCCAAATTTGGAAATCTAAAATCTAGAAATGATACAATTGTTATTGTAGGAAATGGACCTTCTTTAAAAGAGGAATATTTCGAGATTTTACGACGCGATGATATTGATACTTTCGGATTGAACGTTGCATATCGTTTTTTTGAGAAGATGAATTGGTATCCTAAGTTTTATGGATGTTTTGATTACGCTGCCACGAACACCCACAGATCCAGTATTGCCTCTTTTATACGAGATAAGGATTGTCCTATAGAAAAGTTTTTCTTATTGGAAAGACCTAGTATCGAGGCAAGACTAAGCAACACTAAGTTGTATTTCGATGAGGACGTCCGCGGCGATCGTAAATATGTAGAAAGACCCCATAATCAAGACGGAATCGGATGGCCCACGTGGGGCACCAGGAATAATAAGATATCTTGCACGGGCGCAAATGCAATTCGCACCGCAATGGAATTAGGATACAAAAAGATTATTTTAATTGGTCATGATGCCAGCTACACTCCTTCGAAAAAAATCGAGGGACATTCTCAAGTATCGTCGGACAGATATGAGGTGACGGAAAAATCTCAAAATCCTAATTATTTTTGGCAAGATTATTACGAGAAGGGAGATATTTATAATAAGCCGGGGGATGCATTACCTGCATGGAAAAATATGGCTGATTGTGTAAGCCAAACTTATCCACATGTGGATGTAGTTAATTGCTCGAAGAACTCTAGAGTAACTTTTTTTCGGTTTGGTGAGTTTTTTAAAGAGATTGGGGTAAAAAATGAAGACTAAAAACGATAGTGATCTAAAGAGAGTGCTGGAAAAGGACGGCGTTCATTGTTTGGAATTAAAGAAATATGAAAATTGTTCTACTATAAATTTAGCTGAATTGAGAGAAGATTTGGGCATGGGGTCTTGGGCAGTGAGAATTGCTTACAACGATCTTTTTGGTGGAGTAGTCATTCAGCAACAGCCCGGCGAGGGAAATCGAAAACACTTCCATCATGATGCAGACGAGAATTGGGTAATTTTAGATGGAGAGTGGGAATGGTGGATTGATGGCATTGGAAAACGCCGAGTGAAACAACATGATATAATAGTAGTGCCCCGAGGCGTTTGGCACCAAATAACGTGCATAGGAGATTCGCCAGGAGTACGGTATGCAATTACACGACCGGATGTAGACCATGTATACGAAGACAACAACGATAAATAATATTACTTTTAATTATTCTAACAAGATTGTGGTAGTAGTAGGGGGATCCCGTGGCATTGGCAAGGAAATCTGCAAGCAATTTGTTTTGGCTGGCGCTACGGTCTATTGTTTATCACGAACGCCGCTTAATACAAAAGGAGTGACACACATTGTGTGTGATATATCTATCGAGAAAGATATTGACAAAGCTATCGCACAATTGGAGTCTATTGATTTTTTGATTAATGTAGCCGGCACCAACTTATGTGAGCCGATTGAAAATATAACAACCACAGAATGGGACCGGCTGATGAACACGAATTTGAAATCGTTTTTTTTGATTTCTAAAAAGGTGATTCCTTTGATGAAGGAGAAGAATTCCGGTCGCATTGTTAATGTCTCTTCTATTGCCGGCAGACATAAGAGCGTGGTTAGCGGCGTACATTATACATCTAGCAAATATGGTATTGTGGGATTAACTAAGCAGTTGGCACATGAGGTATCTCGATATAATATTTTGGTAAACTGCGTGTGCCCAAGCCAAACAAGAACTGAAATGTTGGAAGCTTCCATGACTGAGGAACAGTTGCATAATTTAGAAAAACAAATTCCTGTACGTCGAATTGCTACCACTGTTGAGCAATCGTTACCTGTGTTGTTTCTTTGTTCTGATGGTGCTTCTTACATTAGTGGCGCTACAATCGATATTAACGGGGGTCAATTCTAAATGCATAGGGATATAGATATAAACGTTTTGATTGCTGTTAGAGGCGGTTCTAAGCGCATTCCTGGAAAGAATACGAGACCTTTCGGGGGAGCCTCGATGCTTGAATTGAAAATTCAACAAGCTCTTCGATTAAAAGAAGTATCTGCGGTGGTGGTGACGTCAGAAGATGACTCCATGTTGCAGATAGCAGAAGATCTGGGAGCAGTTGCTATGAAGAGGGATTCTTATTATGCTAGCGATACGGTTCCAATGGGAGAAGTATATGTTCATCTTGCGTCATCTCTTAGTTGTAAGGATGTTTTGTGGACGCCGGTCACAAGTCCATTGGTGACCGATAAAACCATACAAGAGTGTATAACTTTTTATAAAACCAGGCCAGAGTTTGATTCTGTAGTAACCACCAATCTGGTCAAGGAATATATGTGGTTGGGCGATAAAGCCATCAACTATGATCCACTGAATCATCCCAGATCCCAGGATTTGCCGGATGTTTATGCTTTGAATTTCGCAGCCAACATTCTTTCCCGCGAGATGATGATCAAAAACAGGAACATTATAGGAGATAAATTTTATCCTTATATGATAGACGATGTTGAATCTGTGGACGTGGATACTGAATTTGATTTTGTGATAGCAGAGTTTTTATATAATAACAGAGGAAAAGATTGTGACATATAAGATAGAGGTACCCCCAATGTGCGAACCGGAAATCTTGCCAAAAGTAATACCATATTTTAAAAACCGATCTAAATTTGTGGATGTTGGGGCATCTGATGGCTGGTATACATATGTTGCCGCCAAGGAAATGCCATCAGGTTCGACAATAATTGGTTTCGAACCGGTACCATGGATTTTTGACAAATACAAGAATCATTATGTTGCATCTTGGGCGCCAGAGGATTGGTTTAAAAACAAAACAATACACTGTTATAACCAAGTGGTTTCGGATCAATCCGGAATAGATACAAAGTTTTATAAAACAAAAAACCATTCAGGAGTTATGGATCCTCTTTTATTACTAAAAAAACCAGAAGCTTTTGAGGAAAGTTGGGATATTCCAACGACTAAGTTGGATGATTTTTTGGATCCTTCTGAAAAGGGAGTATTAATAAAAATTGACGTGGAAGGCGGTGAAGATAAGGTTATCAAGGGCGGTAACTATTATTTTTCCAATTGTGTAGAGTGTTATGTGTTTTTAGAATTGCACAATTCTTATCTCTTAAATAAAGGAGTGCCGCCACAAACCGTTGTGAAATATTTCACAGATCGAGGTTATGAAAAAATTAAATTAGGTGGCCACGGGCGAATCGAATGGTATATTTTTAGGAAAGAAATCAAATGAGAAATATCAAGATCTTTATTGTTACATATAAGAGGGGAGATGTCCTAAATAATACTTTGCAAAAGTTATTCAAAGAAACCGATTTCTCCTTAATACCGAATACCGAAGTTAATATTATTAATAATCATTCAGATTTTTGGATTGATGATGAATTTCGGGACCAAGTGAATGTTATACACAATTCTACGCGCCCCGATTGGGATGTTGGTAATCTCGCACGTAATTGGAACGAAGCACTTTTGCACGGCTTTAAAGATTTAAAAAACCCAGACTCTAAGGTGGTGGTAACGATGCAGAACGACATTGTTTTGCACCCCAATTGGGCCACCAATTTGCTTAAAATGCATAAAAAATATAATTTCATAACTGGTTGCGCAGGTGATAATATTATTAGTTATACGGCGGAGGCAGTGAAGAAGATCGGATTATGGGACGAAAGGTTTTGTTCCATATCTCACAAAGAAGCCGATTATTATATTAGAGCGCTTATTTATAACAAAGAATATTCCATTATAAATGATCAGTTTCATAAGCGTTATCTAAATGCAGACGCATGGCTTCCTTTGGATACTGGTGATTACTTAGGCAATGAAAAAGAATGGATGAAGATAAAAGCCACCAACTTGTCTACAGAAGCAATGAACCATAGCACTCAGATATTTTACTGGAAATGGAAAAACACATGGAAGACTCAACCTTCTTATAATGGATGGTTCGTTAATTGGTCGTCGGATTTTATAACCGATCCGCCATCTCCCCCGACCGTTCCGAATTTCATAAAATATTATTATTTTGAAAAAGATCTTGACAATTTGCAAAAAAAGAATTATATTGGTTGGAGAAGTGGCGATCTTTGGTTGAGATCTACGGGGAACCTGGACATTGATGAACTTCCACCTCCCAGAGAATCAACTACAGGAGAAATTTCGAAATGATAACTACTAAAAATTTACAAATAATAGACACTGCGCAAACTCTTTATGATGCTTTTAACGATTTTATTTTGAGCGACGATACCAAAGTGTTCGGAAAATTACTCGCAAGAGCCATTTTGCTCGATCGAGTAAAAGATGTTCCTGGTGATATAATAGAGTGTGGTGTTTTTAAAGGGACCGGTGTTGTTTCTTTTCTAAAAATAAAAAAATATTTATGCCCCAATTCTCATAAAAAAGTTATTGGTTTTGATTTTTTTGATACTGACGGATTGTTAAAAAGCCTATCAAACCAAGACCAAGAGGCTATGAGTGCATTATTCAAAGATAGAGGATTCGAACATGAGCAGGGATTTGTTTCTTATTTAAAGCAGTCAATTGAATCCTTTGGGTTTCAAGAGCACGAATTTGAACTTGTACAAGGAGATATTTCAAAAACTATAAAAGAATATATATCCGATAAGCCTGGATTGAAAATTTCTCTTTTATATATTGATTTAGATATTGAAAAGCCAACTTATGATGTTTTGTGCGCCACTTGGGATAGAATGTCGAAGGGGGGCATGATAGTGTTTGATGAATATGCATATCATTGCTGGTCGGAGTCGATTGGTGTGGATAGGTTTTTCAAAGATAAGAATGTAGTAGTGAGGTCTCTAAATTTCATGGGACCCACAGCATATGTAATAAAATAAAAAGAGAACAAACATGAATATATTGATACCAATGGCTGGCGAAGGCAGTCGATTTAAAAAAGAAGGCTTTAAAAAACCAAAACCACTAATAGACGTTAACGGAAAACCTATGATTAAGTGGGTTGTGGATAATGTCGGAATTGACGGAAAATATATTTTTATCGTACAAAAGGCACATACAATAAAGTACCCATATTTAGTTGATGAGCTTACAACTATGGCAAAGGACGTAGAGGTGTTGACGGTAGATGGATTAACAGAAGGCGCCGCATGTACAGCATTGATAGCCAAACACTTGATAGACAATGACGAGCCATTACTAATTTGCAATTCAGATCAGTGGGTGGATTGGGTCCCAGAACATTTTTTAAAATTTATAAAGAGAAAAGATTGTGATGGGGCATTATTAACTTTTTTCTCTGATAGTCCAAAGCATTCTTATTCTCGATACAATTATAATACCAGAGTGGTAACAGAAGTTGCCGAAAAACAAGTTATAAGCAATTTTGCCACTGTGGGAATATATTATTGGAGAAAGGGTAGCGAATTCGTGGAATGTGTTAATAAAATGATAGACAAGAATCTAAGAGTTAATAATGAATTTTATTTATGCCCAGCCTATAATGAGTTGATTTTCCACAAAGACGGGAAGGTGGAATTGTATCCTATTTGTGAGATGAGGGGAATGGGTACTCCTATGGAATTAGAAAGGTTTTTACTCTTATTAGAGAAAGAAGGCGTTTAATGAAGTTTTTTCGTCAAAGTGTAGAAAAAGAGAAATACATCATAGTGGAGTATTTTTTAAAAAGCAAGACCACATTGAGAGATGCTGCATGGTCTTTGGCAATAGGTCAAAGTGTAGGAAACCCCAATGTCAGAAATCATTGGGAAACCGATGAGCTTTTTGAGAACCATTCTTGTTTGATTATGGGTGATGAAGAGAAGTTAAAACAAATAAGCGAAGGTAAAGTTAAAATAGCCTTTCCAATAGCAAATACAGACTTTAAGACAGATGGAGTGTCTCATTTGCTTTGTCAATTTATGGGCGGACAAATGGATATAGATATTGTTCAAAAATGCCACATGTTGAATGTAGTACTACCTCAGCATGTTGAAGATAAATATTTTTTAGGACCAAAATACGGCATTGAAGGTATCAGAGATTTTACTAATAGTCACGATAAGCCTCTTTTTGGAGGGATTGTTAAGCCCAAGATTGGCGTTACAAGTAGCGTGTTGCTTGAAATGGTACGAGAGATGGTAGAGGGGGGCATCAATTTCATCAAAGAAGATGAGATCATGTCAAACCCTGCTTGTTGCCCAATAGAAGAAAGAGTACCTTTAATTATGGATTATCTCAAAGGCAAGGATGTGATTTATGCTGTTTGTATTAATTGTGATCCGCTGCATGTTATTGATAGAGTTAAAAGAGTTCATGAATTAGGAGCCAACGCTGTCCATATCAATTTTTGGAGCGGACTTGGAGTTTATAAATCAATTAGAGAATTGGATTTGCCAATGTTTATTCACTTTCAAAAAAGTGGCGACAAAGTATTAACAAACAAGAATCATGATTATCATATTTCTTGGGACGTTGTGTGTGATCTGGCAGGTCTTATGGGTGTGGATTTTATACACGCTGGAATGTGGGGTGGCTACATGTCAGATAATGAACAGGAATTAAAGAACACTTTATCTGTTTTGCACAACAGGAGTGTAATGCCGGCTCTAAGTTGCGGAATGCATGCAGGTCTAATTCAAGCAATAAACAAAAGATTTGGAACAAATTATATGGCTAATGTCGGCGGCGCTATACATGGACACCCTAACGGCTCTAAAAGTGGCACCATGGCGATAAGACAGAGTGTAGATGGCGAACATGGACAAGAATATGAAATTGCGATAAAAAAATGGGGGATCGTAAAGTGACTGACATTTTTTGGAGAACCATTAGTGAAAATGATTGCACATAGAGGAAATCTCAGAGGGCCGAACCCGGACCAAGAGAATAAACCAGAGTATATAGAGGCGGCATTGGCGGAACACTACGATGTGGAAGTGGACGTATGGCGATCTGAAAACAAGTGGTATCTAGGTCACGACGAACCACAATATGAGATAGATTCAGAATTTCTCGTAAATGAGAGAATATGGTGTCATGCAAAGAATTTACATGCATTTCAAGATTTGTTGGTATTAGATGCGCATTGTTTTTGGCACCAAAAGGATGATTATACCTTGACAAGTAGTAATTTTATTTGGGCGTATCCTGGCCAACCATTGTCGCCGATGTCCATTTGTGTAATGCCTGAATTAACAGCTTATACCACAACAGATGTCTTAAGGTGTGCCGGGATCTGTTCCGATTGGATAGAGAAATTTGGGGAAATTTTATGATATTGGCTTGGCAGCAAATTCCTTCTCCAATGGTTTCAGAGATCTTGTGTTGTAATTCTGCTGGCATAGTGTTGGATTTGGAACATGGGTGTTTTAATAATGAGACTCTTTACACTTGTATTCAAATTATTAAATCTAAAAATAAAAAATGCATAGTTAGGCTGACAGAAGTTTCCAAAACAATAATTCGCTATTGTTTGGATGCCGGCGCTGATGGATTAATTTTTTCTACAATTGAAACAACAGAACAATGTGAAAAAATAATGGAATATAGCTACTATGCTCCCAAGGGCAAGCGAGGCTTGGGGTTGGTCCGCCAAAATCTATGGGGTGAGAAAAACCTTTTGTCACCAGATCCTATTATTATACCCCAAATCGAAACAAAGGATGCTGTGGATAATTTGGAAAACATCTTAAAATTTAATTTCGATTATTATTTAATAGGCCCTTATGATCTGTCTTTAAGTTTAAAAATCCCGGGAAAATTTGACAATCCTCAATTTATATGTTATATTAATAAAGTGAATGAATTGATAGAAAGGTCCAGGCTGGCAGTTCATATTCCCAATGACGTTCCTAATCAAATTAGCAAATATAGGGATTATGGAATAAAATGCCTGGGCATGGACACGATAGGGCTATTAGAATATATGAAGGAGAACAACAAGCATGCTTAATTTCGAAAATTTAGGAGAAAGATTTGTTCAAGTAGTTAACGGATCGGATTGGCTAGAATTACAAGAAAAATTTAACAAATGTGATGACATATACGTGTTGGGTCATGGAGGAAATTTAGCCGTGGCTGATCATGCTGCTGTAGATATTACTCGCTTATCTAACGGACAAAAGAATGCTATTTGCCCCAGTAGTGGTGTTGTAGCCACCTCTTTTATCAATGACACCAATTTTGAGCAGTGGATGGTAAATTGGTTATCTTGTCGTACCAATACGAGAACTGAAGCACAAATGAAGAAATCGTTAGTACTGGGAATATCGTCTTCTGGCGCCTCTATCGATGTTTTAAAAGCACTACAGTGGGCGAATGACAACGGGATGGAAATAGGGATGATTAGCTCCAAGGATCTTACTTATGATATTTCTAATTTGACTAAAGTTATATTGGGCGCCGAATATTACCACACCGCAGAGGTTCTAACACTTCTTTTAACCTACCAACTAACTCATGGATCAGGGAAAGAGTGCCCCCCTATAGGACAAAATACTCCTGATGCATTGCGCGCACTAAACTGGAAAGGGGGTCACATCCGGGAACACAGCTATCCGGATGAAAAAATTAATTTAGGAATCGATTTTGATAAAGTGATTCATGGTTGTTCGCGAGGATATTATGATGGCACTATTTATGATCCCCCTATTCATGGAGCCGCCGAGGCACTTGAAAAATTATCTCAAAGTTATACTTTAATTATTTATACCTGTAAAGCCAAGCCAGATCGTGGACTTGTGAATGGAAAAACAGGAACAGCTTTAGTTTGGGAATGGCTAGAAAAAAATAATCTTTCTCAATTTGTAAGTAAAGTTACAGCAGAAAAGCCACGAGCAGTGTGCTATATTGACGACAAGGCTGTACGATTTATCGATTGGGAATCTTGCATGAAAGAGTTGGAGGAAATAGGCATTCTATGATCTTGATAACAGGACATAAAGGCTATATCGGAAGTCATCTCTATAAGGCTTTAAAATCATTTGACATGGAAGTGTATGGGATTGATTTAAAAGACGGTCACGATATCGCTTATTGTTTGCCTGATCGAGATTTCGATTATGTATTCCATCTAGCAGCACTACCACAAGTCGAATATTGCAACAAGCACCCTAGTTATGCACTTAAGCAAAATGTGGGTGCAACTTCGATACTTCTCGAGTGGGCTTATGGACACAATGTCAAGAAGGTCATTTTTTCATCTTCAGCAGCAGTGTATGGCGATGGAGGTGGTCCTAAATCTCCTTATGGTTTACATAAGTTGATGGCAGAAATGGAGTGTAAACTATATTCAGATTTTTATAATATAGATACGGTTTGTTTGCGATATTTTAATGTATATTCAGAAGATCAACCGTACGGCGGCTCTTATTCTACGGTTATTGCAGCTTGGATGGAGATGATGAGGAATGGTCATCCTTTGCGTTTGGATGGCACAGGCAAACAAACGAGAGACTTTGTTCATGTAGAAGATATAGTGGCTGCTAATATATTTTGCATGAAGAGTAAATTAAAATTTAATGGAGAGTGTTATGATGTGGGCTCTGGTCAGTCGACTGCGCTTAACACTATAAAATATTATATCGATCATCGATATTCTAATGTGAGTTGGTTATGGACCCCTGAAAGAGAGGGAGACATCTTTAATTCGGTTGCTGACATATCTAAGTTGGCAGAAATAGGATGGACACCACAAATTGACATAAAGACTGGCTTATCTAGATGTTTTTAGTACTATAAAGGAGAAATATAATGAACACAATCGATACAGATGAATTTAAGCTTTCTAATCAAGCGCTCGGCGCAATTATGATGGCCCTTCAAGAGTCGCTCTTGAATGAGTTAGATATTGTTCCTATTTTGCAAGGCTTTGTTTTGAAAGAGGGTGATGACGGCTTAATTGTAATGAACCCTCCTACGGTTCGCGTGAGCAACAATGACACCATAACTACGCAAGATTTAGAAAACATGGTAACCTGATGCCTAGGTATCGCTATCGCTGCGAAATATGCGCAAACGAGGTGATGGTTTTTCATTTAATGTCTGAAAGCTACAACAACTGTCAGGTGTGTGATGGTGTTAATAGTATGGAAAAGATGTTAACCACCCCACTAAAGAAAATAGAAGAACAGGATCTCACTAATGATAGAAACTTAGGAGATCTGACGCACCAATATATTAAGGAAAATAGAGAAATTTTAGAAGAAGAACGAAAAAAAGCAAAAAGAGAAACATATGAGCCGTCTTGAGATTATTTTATCGGCTATTGTATTTGTGTCTATGTTGTTTAACGTGGGTATCTTTATATACGCACGGAATGTTGTGTCAAAATTGCTTTTTGTTGCAGATGAATTAGGTGATTTAAATGAAATGATTAGTTCTTTTGCTCAGCATTTAAAGGATGTTTATGAATTAGATATGTTTTATGGCGATGAAACGTTGAGTAATCTGCTTAATCATGCCATATCATTTAATGAACAAATGTCTACTTTTGAAGAAATATACTCTTTAACTGAGGAAGAAAAAATTGACAACAAAGACCCCACCCCCCAAGAAGCCCAAAGCCAAGAGAATGACGAGGCGCCGGTCTCGTAAAAAAAATCATTATTTTACACAAGTTCATGAAGATGCCATTATACGATATGCGCGCATCACATGCTCTAAAGAGCGTACTGAGCTTTATATAAAATATATTGGTCCGGCGTTTAATGAAATGGTAGACAAAATTGTTTTTACCTATAAATTTACTACGTTACCTAACATTGATCATTTGCGCGATGAGTGTAAAATATGGCTGATGACTATCTTGGATAAATATGATCCGAGTAAGGGCTCCAAGGCATTTTCCTATTTTAGTGTTATAACTAAAAATTGGTTTATACACAAGGTAAAGCGTCAACAAAAACGTAATCTGCGGGAAGTTGATTATGAAAACATATCTAAAACTTACGAAGAAGAATATTTATCCACAACAGACTCTTATGTGAGTGATAGGATTGAACAAGAATTCTGGGAAAGTTTTTATAAAGAACTGAATTCTTGGGATGTAGAGAGCATGAAAGATAACGACGTTAAAGTTTACGAAGCTATTAAAGTACTTTTTGAGTCCAAGGAAGATATTGAAATTTTTAATAAAAAAGCTATTTATTTGTATCTAAGAGAAATCACTGGTTTAAACACCAAGCAAATAGTAAATTCTCTTAAGAAATTTAGAAAAAAATATTCAATATTTAAAGAAGATTGGGAGAAAACAGGGCTATGAAGAAAAAAGATTTAGATACCTTAATGGATGAAGCCCTTCAAAATATTCGAGATGATCGTAAGATTGCCCGTGAATTTTTAAATGAAATCGCAAATCAAATAGCGCACGATCCTGACAAAAACAGATCACTCTCCCCAGTAGCTGCTAAACACGTAGAGACAATGCAACGCTCGAACGAGCAATTAGTTAAGTTAATATCTCTACGACAAAAAGATAAATCTAAGAATATAGAATTGAGCGACGAAGATAAAAGCAACATTTTTGATATGATTCAACATGGAGCCTCTATTAATGGCTAACAACCGCCCTAAGACATCAGCAGAACAGATTCTGGCGGTACCGCCTGACGAATTAGGGTTTCAGGGTACCCGCACCGCATTTAATTATGATACTTTCGGTGTGGATTCTAATTTTTTCGTAAGAGTTTTGACAATCCCCCTTCCAATTAATAATTTTAGTATTAATTCATGGCGCGCCGGTACGGCTCAAGCGTCGACCGCTGGAAATTCATCGCAAGATCAATTGGGGCGAGAAAGACTGCGCACTCCTTCCTACCAATTCATGGGAAGAATAGTCGGATCTGATGATAGGCCGTCTCCCCATCAAATGATCCCCGATCCCAACAATAGTAGTCTTTTTAAGTGCGACAAAGCTATCGCTCAAGCTATTATGCAACACACTCTTTTTGTTTCTCAAAATGGACACCAGGGGAAGATTCCCAAGGTGGGAGATATTTGCAAGGTAAAGCTGTTGCCTGGAGATTTTAAATTTAATCTTCAAAATGCTTTTTTTGATGAGTTGACTGTGGTCAATGATGGCACCAACACGTACAACACATACGCTAGAACTAATTCCAAGTCTGTGTTTAATAATCATCAAAAAAAGGCTCAACAATTAGGCGCGCCACAAACCGCCACTTATCATGGCGAAATGAATGAACATGGAGTATCCCAAGATCTAGAAATAATAAACGGCAAACTTCCTCAGAGTATTTTACGTACTGTTGGTCATCGTCCATCGGCAGATCCCAAAGATCAGATTTATTCTAAACCCGCGACAATATTGGTGGACATGATGGGGGATTATAAGAAGCTTACGGATGCATTCTATAATGATTCCGCAGAAATCTACGGTCAGCCAACTCTATTTCCTGTAAAACGAGTTTATCGGTCTTATGAGAGACAAGTTCAGGTGAAAGCACTGGAATTGTCTGGCGAAGGAGCCCATGCGGCTACTCCGGGAACGTCTATTCATGGTTGGGGATTTGCTATCGATATGCATACAACAGACGGAGATGGAGTAAGTAGTTTCCGCGGAAAGGTATACCTTTGGATGGATAAAAATGCTGGAAGGTATAATTTTGTTAACCCATCTTGGGCGCGCGAGGGCAAAAAGAAAGCAGAAGCATGGCACTGGGAATGGACTAAAGGCTGCGAAATACTAAAATCTGATCAGATTAAGTGCGAAAAATAAGAATAGAGGATGAAATTAAATGAGTGGTCCTAAAAAACCAATTTATACTACTGAAGCTTTCGGGGAATCAACCCGCGACGAGATCCCCCCCACACTTGGCGAGAGACTTAAGACGAGCGAGCCTGTAGATGGCGTAGGCGACAATGATGGTATAATGAATACCAATGTTTGTGAGCCTATTTATAATTACATACCGGCTCAAAACGATGCCTTGGTAGGAAAGCACGATGGAAGTTGCCAGATTGTTTTCGGTAGGGATAGACCGGCTTCGTTGGCGTCTGGTTATGGAGGAAAAGGCGCCCAAGGCGCTGGCGCCATCGATATTGTTGTCGGAAGAGCGTCATCTCAAGCTTTGCCTGACGGAAGTCAAGTACACCCTAATTTTGCTGCGGATGCCGGCAGAATCTATATTAGCCAGATGACAGATATAGATACAAATTTTGGTATTATCGAAGGCAAAGGGGGCAGCGTCATCGGAAAATCTGGGATTGGCATTAAAGCAGACACAGTTCGTGTTATTGGTCGTCGTGGTGTAAAGATTGTGAGCGGCAAGACTTCTGCCTTTAAAGGCGTAGGCATGGAGGGCGAAAAGGATGCATTTAGTTCAAATATATCCCAACCAGCACCTCCCATTGAGTTGATTGCTGGAAATAATGAAAAAAATCTACAAGGTGTTGCAATGGGAAAGAATACCAGAGATACTTTGATGGAACTTGCGATGATTGTGAGCGATCTGACATCTGCGGTCCAAAATATTGCACTATTGCAAACAACTTATAATTCTATCAATGCTCTGGATCCTGGTCGACCTTGGATGGTGGCAGTTGGGTGTTATACCGCACAAGCTTACGTTGAGTATATTCTTTCATCAGTATGGCAAATAAGAGCCAATCAATGGGTGTGGGAAAGAACCTATATGGATCCATATTCGCCTCACGGACCTGAAAGCCGGAATGTCTTCACAACATAAGATGAAGAATGAAGAGAAAGAGGAATAATCATGGCGGAATCTAAATTTTTAAAATGGCAAGATCAGAACGGCGACGGCTTGATAGATGTCTGTAAAGTAGATGTTCCTTCTAAAGAACTTCCAGATTGCCCAGAATGCAAGCCGGATCCGGCTTACGTAGCTCCGGATTGGAAAGAGCGCAACCAAAATCAGCCTTGGTATGATGCGAAGCGCTTAGAATATCATATTACGGTGGTGTGCGAAGAGACGTCTATTACTCCTTTTGAAAATGCCAGCGACGAAGAGGCAGCGGATTATGTCAAGTCGCTATTTAGAAAGTATCAAGAAGAAGCAATTGAAAATTTATTGTTACATTTCAATAAGTTAGATTCTGAACTGATTCGCAATATGGTTCGAGAACACTTGAATTATCATCGGCATTACTTGGACGCACGTCCAGGATCGAAAGTTCGATTATTATACGGAATAGCTTGCGAGAATTTCATCAATCTTCCGGAAAGAATAGAAGACGAGGGTGACGAACCAGAAGAAACCGGCCCAACTGTGGTTTTATACCGCGGCGATGATATATTTCCAAAATTAATGAAATTTAGAAAAGCAATGAATTTGTATGCGAGGTATTATCGAGTATACCAAGCTTTAAACAGGGGCACTCTTGTTGAAGTAGAGAGTGGTAAAATATTTTCTCCTAAACAATTGCAAGAATTCGGAGACAATGGCTTCCATAAAAGTATCATGCGAGATATGATTTATGGTTTGGATGGGTGGCTTAATCAGAAAGGATTAAATTTGCCCGGCTTCGGGGGCTTGGGTGGGCTTTTTGACGACAAGGTTACCAAAATTGAATTCACTTTTAGTAAAACTTATATTCTTAAAAAAATCCGAGCATGGTCGGTCAAGTGTGGTGATGTCCCGGCGGTATTCTCCCGGAAGCAATTGAGATTGTTGAAATCTCAAAGAGGCTGGAATTCCCCCCGAGCATGTGCTTATTTTGCCAAACTCGATGAAATAGAACAAGATCTTACAGCTAGAGAGCCGGCACCATGGCTGGAGTTCATTGAGAAATATACATATCCGGCAGTAGTGGGTAATGAAAATTATGGGATCGATGGAACATCTTGTATCGGCGATATGTTACGCCAAGAAGCTAAAGCTTTAGGGCAAGATATTTTAGATGATGTCTTCAGTCTCGGGGACGCAATCGCCTATGCTTTTAATAAAAGTATGTGTGAACCAGATTTGCACGACATTGAAGTGATGAGAGAGAAGTTGGGGCTTGTGCCGGAACCCGGTGAACCAAAGGGGCTTAAAGCTATTAATGCTCATAATGTTTTTGGTGTGGCAATGGAGCAGGCTTTCAAGCAAATGGAGGCGCGAGACACTGTTTTTGTTGAATTTTGTCAACTTATTGCTAGCGGATTTGGAACATCAAGTGCCGCGGCAGGTCAGGCGGAAGGCGGAGGCGGAAGTGTTGACGATGCCACCGGCGTGAGTGATGTGAAGGAAGTAGCTAGTTCGGCTATTTCCGGAAATATGACTAATGTGTTGTGGAGCGCCTTGGATCGTATTAAGATTTGTGGGCTAAAGAGTATAGCTTTAGATGTGTTGCGTTGTTTGTTAAATGGCGTGAGCCTCGAGCAAGCGTTGGGGAGGATTGTCAAGAGCGCCCTCAAGGCACTCTCGATAGACAATTTTGGTAAATTGTTTATTGGTTTGCCTCCGGAGAAACAACAAGAGCTTGATGCGCTCGTAAGAAAGAAGATAGAAGAAGGAAATATAGCCAAGGACGGCGCACCATTATCGAGGGTGTCGATCGAAATTAACAGGCCGTGGGATAATCAAGCCACACAAATGAATCCAGATGCCACAGTGGGAGATATGGTGTCTCCTGGCGACGTTAGTGCGCTAAATAATGAAAAATCACAACCTACGGATCGCACTCTAGCTCAGCGGTTCGACCCGCAGGCTAATACTGAAGGGCTGGATCCGAACATTGTTTTAGAAGCATATGTTATTGCTCTCATTGAAGTGTATAGTGATGACTTGTTGTCATTAGTTGATAAATTAAATGATTTTCCAGGATATCCGCTGCTTGCACGAACAATTGCCAATTGGGACTGCCCTGTGCCTCCTATGTTTGATCCTAATTTTTTAGACTTTATTAGGAGCGTGGATACTCCGTTTTGTACTGGCGTTGATGATATTGTGCTTCCGAAGCTAATTAATCCTTTTGCGTGGATTCCCAAGTATAATGATTTATATGCGGCTGGGTTTGAAATGCTCAGAGTGGCAGTACAAAGAATTATTGTGGCTATTATCATTAAATTGATAGTTAAGATTTGTGAGACTTTAGGAAAACTTTTGTGCAAAGGTCTGGGAGCCATTGGACAAATAGGTAAGGGAAATATTTTAGATATTTTGAAAGAAGGCTTGTGTGGGCCAGGCATGTCTCAGCAACAAGTAGAAGATACACTAGCCGAAATGTTTGCTAAATTTGGTGTCGGCGGTGCTGCATTTGCCAACCAAGAAGCTACACTTTCTTATTTTGCAGACCTTTCCCAAGCAGTAACGCGCGCAGAATTATTGAGCGCCTTCCAGGGGGAGATGTCTCCCCAAATGGCGATGATTGCCGATAATTTAATTGAATTTGAATATGGAGAATTTCGAGAGGGGCTGCCAACACCCGAGTCGATTGCTACCATGTTTGCAGACGCAGGCACTTTATTCCCCGCAGACGTCCGTAACGCGATGCAAAACTTCTTAAATGATCTTCCTCCGGATGATTTTGCTCCGGCGAATCCTACATTATGTGCCACTCCCGAACAGCTTGAGCAATTTTGTCAAATTCGTGAAGAAATGTTGATGGGAAGAGCGACGTCCAACCAGTCTCGAGAAATGTGCGAAGAATTACAAGAAGATTTGCTAGACGAACTCGAAGCTATTGCAGACATCCTTCAAGAACCCAGAGGGCCCTTGGCGAACGCACTACCCCCACTTATGACCGGTCCGGGCGCCAGTGGCGATGACTGTGTTCCCTCTTTGCTCCCATTTGAACCAGATGCCAACAAGAAAGCGGCAGCAACAGTTCAGAAAGGGAATTTAAGCCAATTGGAATTAGCATTTACTAAAGATATGCTAGGTAATGGTCCCGGAGAAAAGAACTGGGGAATGTTGAACATGGTATTGTCAGATACGATGGGGCAGCCATTAACTGCTCATTGGCGCAAAGCTAACAATCGCACAGCTTATGTTGATTTTATTACAGATAGCGAAAACGATCCGGACGCCGGTGACGACAAGAAGTGGCTGTTTTTTACAGATCCGGCGCCCACACCTAGACAATATGGGGCTCATCCTGAAAAAGTAGCCGACTGGCTTCAAAGTCAGTTATTGGAGTTGAACACCTCATTTAATTTAAACAACTCTTGGTCACCCGCATATTTAGGATATCCTAAGACTTTCGAAGAATTAGGAATAGATAGAGGCAACACCAAAGATCCGGATACGACCGGTTTGGGCGACCTGGGCTATGGCGTAGACTTTAGGGTTGATGGAGAGAACCGAACTGTACGCTTTACTGTTAATGGTCGGAAGGATCTTCCAGATTGCACATACCGATTTCGCGATAACAATAAGGGGAGAAAAGAACATCTGGGTACCGAGTATTTGTACGGATTCGACGTCGAGTTATATGTGGCAGACTTACACAAGAACAACGGAGAAGTATCCAACGTTGGTGATGCTTTTAAGCGCGGGAATTCACGACGTACTCCAGGAGATGTGTCGCGCATAAAGGTCATGGAATACTTTAATTTCGGAGAAGCAGACGACTCACATCTTACTGATATGATGACAGAGGACCAGAAAAAAGAATATGAAAAGAGCAAGGAAAAGACCCCTCAAATAATTACCTCCCCGCTTTATGAATTTAGATGTAGCGATGATACGTTTTCTACTATCAACGAAAGAGACTCCATTACTTTGAGGTCCTACACTGACTTTAATGAATGTTTTTCATCTTTAAAACCATATTCCCCAGGAGTATATCTTTTATATGATATCATTAAGCGTAATCAGAGTGTCTCCACTTTATCACTTCCAACTATCGAATCTCACATTGACAGCGTGATGAATGAGATAAACATTGAGATGGCGTCAGTAATTAGTTCCAATCCCACACCTTTTCAATATGGTGCGAAATATGATAATATTGGTACCAAAATGTACGATTATGTTATTGGACCTAACACTTTAGGATATCCCGAAGACACTCTTTATAGCGATGTTGAAATAGACGGAGAGCCGATCAAGGAAGCAGATGCGGTCATGGGGATTAGTTATGATCAGTATGAAAATGGAAACGAGGCTCGCGTTTTTTATTTGAACCCTGCCACTTATGGCGGAAAATATACGCGCCCGGCGGCTTACGTAAAACCAGTTAAGCTTGAAGGGTGGATGGGAATGGTTACAGTTATGTTTCCTGACTTTACGCCATGCAAGCCCCGAACTACTGATATTATAGATTTTCAAGGGATCCAAGAAGAAGTCCAAGAAATATATTATAAAATCCCAGACGACCAGCGGCTTCGATCAGATCCGGATTGTATAGTAGAAAAGCCATATAATCGTATTTTGCAGCGAGCTAGTAAAGCGGGGCTTTTGGGTCTGATCAAAGCATCTTGCCGGATATATGCCACAACACATTTCTTAAAATCATTTGCGGCTTTTGCAACTTTTTCTCCCAAATTCCCACAGAACTATAGCGATATTTATGCGGCTTATATTGTAGAGGACATGGAAAAATCTTTTAAAGATGCTCAAGGGGCTGGATGGGAATTTTTTAATCCTTTTAAAGATGGCGAGTTTTGGTATGGTTTTTTAGAACAATCAGTTCAGGCTTATAATTTATTATTAGATTCTGGTGAAATTACTGATCCTCCCAAGCAAGTATTAGAAGCCATGTTTGCACTGAATGATATTCAGGCTGCTTTTGAATATCCGTTTCGTAGGGATTTACGAAAAGCAAAGAAATTACGAGAAGTGAGACTGATTAAGACTCTCAAAAATTACAGAATGGAGAAAAATCTCGAAGCCGTTCAGGCTTCCGAAGAAGCAGCAAAAGTAATTTTAAAGGAATTTGTGAAGATGGAACTTAATATAATGGGTGAGAAATTTCTTTCTAATTTGGAAGAAAGTTTAGCTCCCGTTTCAGGTCCATATGCCACCGGTACCGTTGGGAAATTTAGACCCACATACACAGAGATCGATTACTATTTTTTGCAAAACCATGTATATGGCGCCGGCAATCTGGATTTAGATAAAGAAATCAAAGAAACAGTTGATACTCACCATTTAGAGGAATCTGGAAGCGATCATTATACTGCTGGCGGCGCGTTGGCTAAGCCGGATGGTACCGAGTATTCTGGTTTTTATCACGTACACACAACAGCAGATAATGAAGATGTTTACATGGCTGGCGCGTACCATAGTGAAGACACTCATGATGTTTTGACTATCCTAGCAAATGTAATAAAAGTCCCCATCGGTGACGTCCAAAATTTTGGAGACTCTATTGATTTAAATAGCAAGTTTGTATTGGAAAAATATACTTCTATAAATGGAATCAAATATTCCCCAAGCGATGCCTATTCGGAGATTATGAGTGCTGCCAATCCACCAGAAAAAAACCTTTCAGATATTTATCCGGGCACCCTTCAAGAGGTCACGAATCTTGAAACCGGCGCTGTCACAGGAATCACTGGCGAACTAGGCGTACGCCACGGATTAAGATTTTCTACTATAATAAATGGAGTTGTGTATGAACTGACAACGGTTGAAGTCGATGCTTTAGATGTCAAGATAGCCAATTACTCCCCACTGACAGGCGATAGCAAGTTGTTGTTATGTCTCCTTAATCATTTGCGAGATGACTTTATTTTTAAAATGTGTGTTCAATATATCTTTCCAATGAAAAAGATCTTATCAACGTTGGCCATTTACACTGATTTGGGGTTTTTAAATTCTATTGGCGAAGTTACCGTAGAAGATGGAATGACACAGCCTAATTTTGAGAATCCCAAACCAAGCTTTGACGAAAAGCCTGGAATGAAAGTGAAATTTCACAATTGGGAACAAACACCACCAGATTTTACTCCAAGCTACGAATCCACTGCTGGCTGGTCAAGCTATAGCGACAGAAATCAGCCGTTTACTCCATTTGTGTTAGATTGGGATGATTGGGATAGAGAGATTTTACGAAACTCTAAAAGCAAAATTAAGCGTCTTTTTCGTGTGTATTATACTTCACGAAAATTTGAACCCTTTGATGACGATAAGGGCGCCGGCACCGTAAAATCTGCCACTCGCAATTTACGAGAGGCTTTTCGAAGACCATCGTCAGCACGGATGCCTTGGTTTTGGCGTCGTCGATTGCGTCCTAATGTTTTTGATCGGAATGGAAAATTGTGCGATAAAAATGAATAACTAGGATAATTATGGAGAGGTTTATTATATGACATCATTCGGAATAAAACTGCCCATCACCAGAGATGATATAAGTGGCTTTACGACATTGACTTCTTTTAAACAAACGATCAAGCAGAATTTTAAAATGTTGTTGTTGACAAATCCCGGTGAAAGAGTCATGATCCCAGATTATGGAGTGGGGGTGAAGAGATATATTTTTGAAAATTATGGTTCAGGTATAGAAGGAGAACTTAAGGCTAAAATAATGGAACAAGCGTCGTTTTTTATGCCTGTGATTCAAATTATGGACATCGACATTAACGCGTCAAGAATGGATGTGAATGAGTTGTCAATGAATATTTCTTATATTATCCCAGACACAGGGATACGGGATTTGCTAAAATTTACTATTTAAAAATGAGGATTTATTATGGCAAATGATCAAAATCAAAAGAAACTTGTACCTATTAACTACACTAGCCGCGAATTCGAAAGTATTCGGGAAGACCTGATCGATCTGGCAGAAAGATTTTATCCTGACACTTTTCAAGATTTTAGTGAGGGATCTTTTGGCGCCATGATGATAGATTCGGTGGCATATGTGGGTGATCAGTTGTCTCTTTATTTAGATTACAATGTTAACGAATCTTTTTTAGATACAGCCTATCAATATTCCAATATATTACGTCATGGTCGCGTGTTGGGATATAAAGATTTGGGCCGGCCATCTACTTTTGGAACGGTGGCACTTTATATAATGATTCCCGCATATTCAGTAGCGATGGGTCCTGATAGTAAATATTTGCCTATTTTAAAAAGAGGTGCTCAGTTTGTTTCTCAGGCTGGTTTAAATTTTATTTTGACTGAGAACGTAGATTTTTCCAATCCCAAGAATTCGGTGGTAGTTGCGAGAGTTGATGAATCAACTGGTGCCCCAACTCATTATGCAATTAAAGCCTACGGCAATGTTGTTTCGGGGCAGATGGGAAGCGAAAAAAGAAATATAGGATCCTTTGAGAGATTTTTAAAAGTTACTTTAACTGATCCTAATATATCGGAGATTATTTCTGTTTTCGATTCAGAAGGGAACGAGTATTATGAAGTAGATTATCTTTCTCAGGATATGATTTTTAAAGAGGTTACTAATAATAATTTTAAACAAGATAATGTACCGTCTATTTTAAAGCCCATGTTGGTTTCGAGAAAGTTTGTGGTAGAGAGGGAGGGCGGCTCAGTTTCTTTACAGTTTGGAAGTGGCGAGTTGGGTGCGACAAATGTGGTTGCGATTCCTCAAGCGGTGGCATTGTCTACTTTTGGGAAACGATATGTTACTAGCACCGCTTTTGACCCCACAAGGTTGTCGCAAGAAAAGAGCATGGGAATTTGCCCCGCCAATACTACATTGTATATTTCGTATCGTTCGATTAGTCCTACAAATTCTAACTCTGCGGTGGGATCCGTTAACCAAACTAAAACATTTGAATTGGAATATTCTGATCGAGAATCATTAGCTGAAGCTTCCTTGCGGCAAATAGCGGCTTCATTAGAAGTTTCGAATGAGACTCCTATCGTAGGAGATGTAAGTAACCCGGGCTCTTCTGAATTGAAGCGTCGAATATATGATACTTTTCCTACTCAAAACAGAGCAGTCACACAGGCAGATTATGAAAATGTTGCCTATAGAATGCCTTCAAAGTTTGGATCCATAAAGCGTGTATCCACACAAAAAGATCAAGATTCACTGAAGAGAAATCTTAATATGTATGTCATTTCTGAAGACGAACAGGGACATTTAGTCAACTCTAATCAAACTATTAAAAATAATTTAAAGACATGGCTTAATAATTATCGCATGATCAACGACACTATTGACTTGTTGGATCCTTATATTATTAATGTCGGGCTTGAATTTGTTATTAGAGCCTCGGTGGGAGAAAACAAAACTAGTCTTTTGGGAAAATGCGTTAGTGTTTTGGGTGATAAGTTTTCTGAGAAATTCTTTATTGGAGAGCCCATTTTTGTGAGCGATATCTATTCGGAATTAAAGAATATAACTGGCGTATTGGATGTAGTAAAAGTTAAGATTATCAACAAAACAGGGAGCACTTATTCCGGGATTATTTTTGATATTAATAGAAACATGTCTCCCGATGGGACATATGTTGTAGCGCCTGCGAACGCTATTTTTGAATTGAAATATCCCGCAGTCGACATTAAAGGAAAAATTAGATAATGTTATTGAGATTCACCGCTAGCGCTGACAACACGATTGTCAATGCTTATCAACAAAATCTGAGAATCCGCGGAACCGGTTCAAATGCGGGAATGGCAGATGTAGTAGAGGTGTTTTCTATATATGGTAGACAAACCCCGCAAACCCCTACCCAGAGTGGCTCACAGGAGCTATCGAGATATTTGGTTAAGTTTCCTATTAGTGAGATTTCTGCATCTCGTATGTCGGGGATGCTTCCGGAAGCCGGTAAGGTTAGTTTTTATTTGCGTATGTTTAATGCTCAAACATCTAAGACGGTACCGATAGACTACAAGCTCGGAATTCATAAAATTACTCAAGAATGGCAAGAGGGAATCGGTTTAGATTTGGAAGGATACAAGGATCTTGTTAAGGGAAACATCGGATCAGACTGGATCCAAAGGAAAAAGGGCGCCAATTGGACAACTGTTGGCGGTGCTTATGCTAGTGTTCCTGGAGTCGATTATTTTGAACAATACTTTGAGAACGGGCTAGAAGATATGGAGGTGGACGTAACTCCACTAGTGGAACAATGGCTAGATCCAGATCCCACTTCTTCTTATCCAAACTTTGGTCTTCTTGTAAAATTAACATCTAGTCAAGAAGCTTATTTCTCTAGCTCAACTGGCTTGAATTCAGGCAGCGTTATTCACAACCCTGATGGGGCAACGACTTCTTATTACACGAAACGATTTTTTGCTAGAGGAAGTCAGTATTATTTTAAGCGTCCAACGTTGGAGGCGCGCTGGGATAGCGCGCTAAGAGACGATAGGGGTAGTTTTTATTTTAGTAGTTCTAGAGCCCCAGCAGCAGATAATTTGAACACTCTTTATTTTTATAATATAGTAAGAGGAAGACTTGTTAATTTGCCGGCTGTTGGTACCGGCTCAATTTTGGTTAGTTTTTATTCTGGATCTGTGACAAACGAATATCCATCAGGCTCTAAACTTATTGTTAACTCCACCCAGTGGAATGTGACGGGCGGATACGTGTCTCCGGGTATTTATTCTTGTTCGGTGGCTATAGCCTCTTCTTCAATTAAGACTCTTTATGATGTTTGGCACAGCGGCTCGGTTCAATATTACACTGGCAGCATTGTTCCACAATCTATTGATACGGGAGATTCACAAGCTACAGACGTTTATTATATGAATATAACGAATTTACAAGAACAATATTCTCACAAAGACACAGTTCGTTTGAACTTATACGTAAGAAATAAAGATTGGCAGCCAACTATTTATACAGTGGCTAACAACACTCCCATGGCGGTGCCGATTGTTAGCGCATCTTATCGAGTGTATAGGTTGTTGGATGGATATAGTGCAATTCCCTATGGTACTGGCTCAGACAAGCACACCGTGTTATCATATGATACTAATGGAAACTACTTTAAATGTGATATGCGCTTATTGGAGCCCGGTTACGATTATGGGTTTAAGTTTGCATTTTATGATGAGGTCCTTAAATCCTGGGTTGAACAAGCGCCGGTTTTTAAATTTAAAGTAGTAGAGTTATAGCATGAGCATCAAAGATCTATTCAATAGTTCGGGAAAAAGTGTAATTTACAGCGATTATAAGACTCAAAAAGAAGCTTTTGAGCCCATTGAGTCTGTACGTAATGCTGAACAAATCGAAATTAAGGACAAAGCCTTTGTTCCCTCAGTTGATTATTCCAATCCTGTTGAGTTTGCGCGCTATGGATCCGCCGAGTTATACTATAAAGGTGCTCTAGAAAAGATTATTGGCTATTATCCTTATGATGGCTCTAAAGCTGAACAGAATAAATTTTATAACGGTCTTCTGGAGATTGAAAAATATGTTTTTGATGATTTGTATCCTACTTCATTGGGATATGTCACGATATCTGAAAACGCATATGATTCATCTGGAACGACTCTTACTGGTTATGGACAATTTACGGCACCTAACGAAGAATATATTACCTTTTATGGCGGGCCAGGAACAGGCTCGTTGGCAGAAGGATCCACATTAAGCCAACAAAGTCCCAATCCTTATTCGAGTGCTTTTAACTATTCAAACATCTATGATGAAAATATTTATACCACCGAAGGGCTTCCTTATGATTACGGCAAAGGAACACGTCTTTCGAATTTGAGAGCCAATTTTGACGATGGCGTGACAATAGAAACATGGCTAACCACTGGTTCTCTTCATCCCAAAGCCGATGCTAGCAAACAAGTGCTTTTGGATTGGTGGAACAATAACATTCTTGCTTCTAGCGATTACGGGCGCCTTCGGGTTGAATTGACGTCTTCTAAAAATGCAGCCGGATTTGGTATAAGACCATTTGTAATAACGGTGAATTCGGGCTCTCAATCCTCGATGAACAAGGCAGCCAATAGTTTTTTTCTGGGCAAAGTGACACTACATGATGATTTGGGTTCCCTATGGAAACACTATGCCATAACCCTTTATAACACTTCCTCTGCATACAACCAAGAGGGCACAACAATCAGGGCAGATCTCTATGTAGATGGGATTTTGAACGATACATATCCACGCGACGGCGGTATGAGCCTAGTTCGCGAGATCCCTGGAATTCAAGCGTGGTATCGATTGAGTGAGGATTATGATTCTTTAAGCTCGGTAACCGATCACAGCGGAAAAGGACACAATGGAAGCTTTGGAACTTATTCGAAACCCTCCAAATCTCAGACTACCCCCGGAACCTATCTCCAATCAGCATCAAATCTCTTTGATAATAGCGGTACCGACGGAATTAACATTGGGACCCCCGCGACGTGGGACGCGCTCATAGGAGCCGATACTGGCGGAGGATCTACAGAGAAATTGACATTTGCAGCATGGGTGCGACGAACAGGCGCCGGCGCCGGCGGTAAAGGAAAAATTCTTGATTTTGGATTAGCGGATTTTGGTTTCTATATAGATTCCACAAATCACTTGTGTTTAGAGGCAAAGTGGGATTCTGGAACCCCCTCTTTATTTACCTACCGCTCAGATGATGCAGTTTGCCCAACTACAGCTAGTGGTGAGTGGGTTCATGTGGCTGTAACTTATGATCTGTCTAGTGCGGCAAACGATCCTATTTTGTATGTGAATGGGAAATCTGTTCCAGGATCCTGGGATGGCGCCGTGGCTGGAACATTTGATGGAATTATTGGTGCCGACTGTTTCATAGGAAACAATTCTTCTAAGACACGGCATTTTAATGGGTATATAGCTGAGGTGATCATATGTAACTCCGTGCTTCTGCCGCGAAAGATTTATGCTCTTTATGCGGATCGTGGACATACAGTGGGCGAACTTCCGTCACAAAAGGCAATGGGAAGAATTGGCGCCCTTTTAACATCCCCGGGTTGGGGAGACACAGCAGCCGTATCTGGTGATGGCAAATTATCTGGCTCATTAGATGAGTTCAGATTTTGGAAAGTAAAAAGAACACAAAAACAAATAGCTGAAAACTTTTTCACTCAAGTGGGCGGAGGTGCGAATACTGATATCGCTAACGCCGATTTGGGGGTATATTATAAGTTTAATGAAGGGAAGACGGGTAATGCGACAACGGATCAAGTTGTGTTGGATTACGCAGGTCGAGTTTGCAATGGAGTGTGGACAAATTATACGGCAAATTCTCGATTTACGGGTTCGGCTATTCTGTTGGCTAAAGCAGCACTAAGGGAAACCCCAGACCCAATTGTTCGTGCTAATAATCCGAGATATGCCGCACTTCAAACTTCTTTATTGGAAAAAGGCAGAGTTCATGATTTAAATAACAATTCAATGTTTATTAATTATTCTCCTTCTTGGGTTATAGATCTGCATGACACTCTCCAAGGTGCCTCACAGTATGATAATACTAATTTAGAAATGATTTCCCACTTGATGGGGGCTTATTTTGATAAATTATATAACCTCATACATGAAGTTCCAAAACTCAAACACTACAATTACCCGAGCGCTAGCGCCACGCCATTGCCGTTTTCGATGCATTTGCCGCAATCAATGGGGTTGTATGCACCAGATCTCTTTGTCGATGCTAGTGTGCTGGAGCATTTTGAAAACAGAACAGAGACAGAACAATTCGCCGGAAGAGTTGTTGATATTAAGAATTTAATTTATCAAAATCTTTACAATAATATAGCCAATATTTACAAATCCAAAGGAACCGAGACAGCCATAAGAAACGTGTTGCGTTGTTTCAATATTGATGATTCGTTGGTGAGATTCAAAACTTATTCTCGTAATAACGTTTATGATTTAAAAAATAATTTACGACAAATAGCCCGAACTAATGCGCGCCTTAATTATAATAACTTAGCACAATCACATGGCGTGGTATATCAAGCGAACAACTCATTAAGTTACCCAAGCACAGGATATATCCACGGCACTAGAGACGGCGCCGGTTTTGGAACGTGGGCAAGAGAAGAGGTTTGCGGTGCCACCATTGAAGCCGATATTGTGTTTCCAAAATTTGATCAAAATGAACACGTATTTCCAAGATACTTTCACACTTCGTCTTTGTTTGGGATGTATACCGTTAATACGGCTAGCGCGGGATCCCTAAGTGGACACAATACAGCGTATGTATCTCAAGATGATTGGACCAATTTTCAGGTTTATGCAATTCGGGATTCTTTGGGCTCTAAAAATGTCCGCTTTATGCTTACGTCTGATCGCAGCCCTTATCCCATTCCAGAAATTACCAGCAGTACGTTTTTGGATGTTTATGATGACAACCGTTGGAATTTATCAGTTCGTGTTAAGTCTAAAAACTATCCTTTAGGGGGAATCGTTTCGGGCTCTGGGCCCCCTTCTTTTGATGGGCAACCATTTGAAGTAATTTTTCGAGGTGTCAATACAGTATTGGGCACTGTCGTCGATCAGTTTGAGCTTACATCAGCTTTGAGTTACACCACTGCTTCTTATTTTTTAGGAAGCACAAAAAGGCTGTATTGCGGAGCAAAGCGCTTTAATATAACTTCGTCGATACAGCACCCAGCGGATACTTATATATCCGATTTGAAGTATTGGGCTCATTATATTGATAATTCCGATCTGGATCAGCATTTATATGATTTAGAAAATGCCGGCATTTCACAAACCTATCAACCACTTCTGGCACAAACAAATAGTGAGATTTTACGTCGGAGTACGTTAGGTCTACATTGGTCTTTTGAAGATGTCACCTCTTCTAATTCATTGGGGCAATTTAGAGTTATAGATTATAGCTCTGGATCTCGTCAGATGATTACAGCCTCGGGCTGGTTGGGAGAGGTTACTCAATATAGACATCCCGGGTTGGGCTATGGGTTTGTCACATCTTCTGGCGCCGCAATTAGTAGAACCTTAGAAAACTCTTTTAAGTTTACCGATCCCGAAGAAACGATATCTAGTAATATGATATCCATCCTTTCAGAAGATGATAAGCTTTTTAAGATAGTGGAAACTGTTCCTAATTATGTTTTTACTATTGAAAAAAGCATGTATCAGGCAATATCGGAAGAGATGATGATATTTTTAGCTGGTGTGACAGATTTCCATAATCTAATTGGAAACCCCCTTAATCGTTACCGAGATCGATATAAAAACATAGAAAAATTGCGAGAGTTATTTTTTCAACGTGTTACTGAAATAAGTGATGTTGAAAAATATATTAAATATTACAAATGGTTTGATGATGCATTGGGCATTATTTTATCGCAATTGGTGCCTGCGTCTGCCGATTTGGTACCGGATGTATTAAATATTGTCGAGAGTCACACATTAGAGAGAAACAAATACGAAACCCAGTTCCCTACGATAGAAAACTTTTCTCCTGTTGTTGGTTCATCTATCAAGGGATTTGGAGATCGTTCGTATCCTGGTTTTTTAGGTCAAACAACGCAGCCAACTTCTCCGCGTGATACAACTCGTCATATACCTTTTTGGAAAAAACGCGCCCTTAGAGACGCTCCAGAAATTACTTCTGGCGATGCGACGATTGATAGCCAACGAGAAACTTATCGCATCGTCATCAATTCTCATCCGCGCCTTAGTCAGAGTATTCCTTTTGTTGTTGATATGGCGACTAACCAAAAGTATTTTTATCGACCTTTTTTCCAAAGAGGGAGAAAATTAACTGGATTCAAATTTGATTCGCCAGTAACCAAGGCGCCCAGCAATGCGAAAGTATTAAAGGGTGGCACCAACTTTTCACCTAGCAAAGATATTGATTTTACGTATACAGCATTACGCCCTGCTGGTCCTGTTTATACAAGTGGGGGCGTGTATGTCCCACAAAACGTTCTTTTGTCTTTAGAGGAAGATTTTGCACAAATTCCAGTAAACAACGATCCCCCGTCGGATCCAAGCGAAAAAGAATATCGAGTTGTTAAAGTGCAACACGGTCGCGATTATCAATTAGGTTTGGGTTATAGTAATGTAAAATCGACATTGGCATATCCTTTTAATATGGTGAGTTCTTCATTGACTACTGGTTACCAGAAAGATGTGACCAACCAGGTTAAAGGTATCAACATAGTCAATCTACACAATGATGTGTATGGTCCCCATATGGAGAAGCCGATTCAAGGACCCTTTACTGAGCATAACGTTGGCGGTCATCAGTCGCGCCACGTTCCTCTTAATAGGGGCGACGATTCATGGCGAACTAGACCGGAAGCATGGATGTTGATGCTCGGTAGATGTAGCGGAAATCTTGGCGCCATTGGTATGGTGGGTCCAGATTACCCATGGCCTGACGAAAATAGCCTTGAAAGACCAGATCCGTACCCGGCTATATTGTCTCAAAAGGCTTGGTTATATCGCGACTTTACTGCGAAAAGTCCTGTAAATATAAAAAACATACATAGATCAGGAGCGATAGGTCCTGTTTTGGGCAACTACCGCCAGCCTTACGATATCGTGACAACTTTTGGAAAGCATAGTAATCCGAGTCACTTAGTAAAAAATGAGAATTGGGTAGTTTATCCTCCTGATACTTTTCCGTCATATGCCACCGGAACAACGGTTGTGAACACATTGTTGGATATTCGTAGTCGGGAACATGGAAAACTTTTTATTCCCGCCGGCGGTCCTGGGCCCGGAGATCGTCATCCGAGATTTAACGGAGAGTATGCCACCTATTATCTTCAAGGAAGAGCAAACCGGTCAGTTATTTCAAACAGGTTTGGCGCACCTGGAGGGATGGACACCACCCAACCCGGACTTAAAGATTTTAGATCTGGCGAGTTTTCTGCATATAATGCGTTGCCATTTAGAAATTTGATGGTTATTCGACCTAACCAAGGACCTAGCGGCACCATTGGTGCTACCGAGGGCATGAGAATATCAGATCTTCACGGTAAGGATTTCGGCATGCGCGCATTACTCGCGCGACATTGTGGAAAATTTGGTAGAGATTCTTTATGGGTCCAAAACCCCGGCGCAACTTATAATCAGCTTCCTAGTTTCCAAAAAACCAACCGCAATCGTTTAACTATGGTTGATCGAGAAGTAGTTTATCATCACGCCACTGTGACTGCTAGTTGTCTTTCTCAGCCCCCCGCGGACACCAAGGGTTTGGTGGTGGGAGTGTTGCCGCACATTGTAGTACCTGGAAATCAATTTGAAGTAAAGGTTCCGTACGGATGGGAAGCTCCCACAGCACCACCGAGAATTTATACTTTTAATTATCAGACAATTCTTGGTAATCCAGGCTCTTCCGATCTCATAAATGTTCAAATTGGTGGCACTAATGATATTACGATTGCCAACACTATAGATGCCATTAACGGATTGGCAATATCGACGCAAGCGCGCTATTATGATAATAATCCGATCCATCGACCGCTTCGTATTACTGCCGCGGCATCTCCCGCGATGGGCGCCAAGGGAATCGATCTTTTCGCCACCATGATGGGAGATCTTGGTAATCTATTGGTTTATTATTCTTCCACCTCTTCATTGACGCACCCCACCAAAACCGGCATAAATCAGAATTTTTCGGGGGGAGTGACTGTTTACAATTCAGTTCCGGGTGTTCAATATAAATATGATAATGCTTTTGTCCAGCATGCGATCCCCAGATCAACTAGTCAGTATTTGTGGATTAGTGCGTCCGCGGTTAATTTAAACGCTGCCCACACCCCGGCTTATACACCTTTCAATTTTTTAGTATCCAGCGGCACCACTCTTATCAATGCTTATGATTTTGTGAGCGCGAGTGATTTTGGTGCATTTTCTTCATCCACCGGCTTTTATTATGGTAGAGATAAGAAGGATTCATGGTTAGTTGGAAAAGACTTTCTTCCGGTTGATTTTGTAGGATCGAATACGATTATAAACGAAAATGTGGACATGTCCACCAACACTGTTGGCAACGCAAATAGTTATTATGATTATTTGAATACGAACATCATAGATAAAGGGTTTGCCCCTTCGTCTCCGACTCCTTCCGCAGTCATACTAAACAGTTTGCTTTTGAATCGCGGCGGAGCATACGGCTGGTCAGGTAGACAACCTTTATATCAAAACAACAATATCGTGTTGCGCAATGAAAGACAGAGCAACATGTTGAGTCTTAAAAACTCCGATAACTCTCTTACGAAATATAATAATCCACCCATCACAATGGACGGACGGCCCGTATATGTGAATTTGGACTTTATGTTAACTTCGACATTGCCTTCGACCAATGTTACTTTGGAAATGCCGCTTGGTGTTTATCAGTATTTTAATACGAATGACTTAAATAATAGATTTAGTTTTGATCAATATTCTTATATCACACAATTTGAACAATTGATGCAATTGGCGAGAGATTACAATTACAAATTAAATTGGGTATTGTATTCAGAATGTATTTTCCCTGCTGATCGTAATGAATTTTTGTCATATTCGCGAGGGAGAATAGGATATACCAACGATTTTTGGAGAAACAACCGCCAACAGAGAAACACTCTTGGCAGCACTCTGCCAACGACATTTGATTATACGGGATATTCTCAATCGGCATGGGTTTTGGATGCGCCTATAGATTTCTTGACACGCACTGGTCCTCAAATTCTTAGTCATTGGTGGACCGGCTCTAATCGATCGGATTTATTAAAAATTTCAGGTGCTGCCGGCGAATTACAAAATATATATAGCACCTATACTTATGTGCCTTCAGCGTATGATTTCAATTCAAAATTTGAAACCTTTGGTGGCGCCGTTCCTTGGCCCGGGGTTTTAGTTGTTGGGCAACCAGTTTCTTCTGGGGGTGCCTATAAGGTTGATTGGAAATCTAAGGCTTTAACTCCGGGACCTTTATATGCGCGCAAATCCACATTGTCGAGCCAACTTTCTGTAGTTTCCCCTCATGGTATATCAAACCCTCCTGTGTATAGGATTAATTCCATATTCAGCGCCTGGGCTACTGGAAGTAATCATGGCGGTGGTCCGACTACTCATCAATTTCGAGTTTTGGATCCCCTTAAGGCTCAAAATACAGGCAGTCTTCGACGAAGTGATGCCGGCTACATGTCTCAAAAGAATCAACGATTAGCAGGGGAGGCAAAATGGGAAGCCAACACCCTGGCGGGAATAGTTGTACAAAGCGGAACCACCTCCCAGTTTGTGTCGCACCCAAGTGAGCCATGGTTTGATGAGTATGGCGACTTTAAATACGAATTGCAAAAAATGGCGAAAGATTATGCCATTGTGCCTGAATTCAGAATCAGTGAACATATTAAATCTTATAAACAAAATGGCTTGCTGAATGAAGGAAAAACAAATACTTTTGAAATTGTGGGAACTTCTTTTGACAGTTCTCAGGACATGTTCTATAGAGACTATTCAAATTCAGACTTTCTTAAAGAATTTGCAAATGTGAAAGCAAATTCGCTTTTAAATGCATCAGAGATTCGATTGGTTTGCGACGCAGCCATCCGGTTCAATCCCTATAAAGGATTTTACCCAGCCCAGCGCAGCGCACAATTGGTAGATCAATTAAAAGATAGTTATAATCGATGTTATGAAGCGCGCGCCTATTATATTGGCACGGATGGCGTTGTGCCCTTTGAGTCTTCGGTGGGGCTATCTGGGCTTGGCAGTACCACCGCACGTACTATGGTCACGGGCGCCCAGGCAACGAATTTGTTTGAAGGACAATTCCCCGGCGCCACGAGACACCTAAACAAGACCCTCTTTGCTCCTGGTATTCTGTATAATAGCATCAAAGCAGGTGTTGCGGTCGATTATCCAATTGTTTCGGATGCTCGAAAAATTGCTCGAGCCTACCCGTTTCCTTCTTTTCTCCAGGCTGGAGATGGCTATGCCTCTAATGGTTTTCCGGCCGGCGCTAACCCTAGACACAATACTGATATTTCCATGTCTTACGAGAATGCTATGGCATATTGTCAGCCTCCGATGGCTTATGACGCCGTAGACGGTACTGCATCTTTGCTTAATACGCCTGAGTGGAATCCGTGGTACGATGAGGGTGATGAAGTTGGCATCTACAAGGACTTTTTTGATATTCGATTACCTTTTGAAACAATTATTAAGCCCGAAAACCATCTTCAAAACGTGACAGTTTGCGATCTAGAGACAGACTATGCCTTGCGAGACGGTGGTACTTATGGACTCATGTTGAATACTTTCCGAGGTCAGCCAGCAGACAACATTTATACATCTATGGCGCGAAACTTCTTTGGCGCAATTCCATCGTTTTTCTTGAAAGACAGTTCTTTCACAACTTTGAGATCGAAAACATTTGCCGGTACGCGACAGTTTGCTTCTGGCGCCGTTTACATGGCAAGAGTAAAAATGCTGTCTTCTTATAGCGGTTCACGAAATTATACTAACGAATATATGGCATCTGTGGGCGGAACTTCACAAAATTCAGCTTCAGTGTGGCTGGAGGCGGGACCCAGAGCGGTGACTGCCTCGATCGATCCTTCCGGAACCATTACACAGCTTCAATATTTATCCGGAAATGTGTGGTTCCCCATACCTCAGCATCCACGGAACAAGATTTATGATCCTTCTCGTGGCATAGACCTGACTTTCCCGGACGGTAGGAATCTATCTTTTCAGGAAAGCTTCACAATGTACAGCCGGACCGATGCTTTTGGTCCTCCTTTGGCTGGTACATATGCCGGACCCGGCGCCGAAATGAGAAGACTTCTCCCCACTGTTCAAAGATGGCTCAGTGCGTCATATGCATATGCGGGGTGGGGCTATTTTCAGCCTTACTACACTTCCGGTCCACAAATTGGAACAGCTTCATATAACAACGTGGGGAATACCGCGCCAGCAGCGCCTCGATATTTAGAATATACTATGGCGCCATGGGATAGAGAGGCTAATAGAGAATATCCAAACATGACCCCTCTTCCTGTTTTTGATAGCTTGACAGGGTACAACTGGGCATACACGCCGCCTTATTATGATGGCGAGGCTTGGGCAGATCTGATTTTTAGACCAGATCCCACCAAACATTACGATTTACAAACGATATTAGATGAAGTTGATGTTTACCAATGGCGCGTCGATCCTGGCTATGTTAATCCTAATCCCCGGGTTAATATATTTAATAGTACCGAATTTGTTATCAACATAACGGGCACCATCTTCAGTAGCTCTAAGGGCATCGGTGGTGCGTATCCGCAGCCATTTTCTTATGGCAACAAAGTGTTTGATTATCCAAGCTCACCATACGCCGGAAAAATGATCAACAAGAGTGCCATGCAGCTTAATGCGTCTGTTGATTTATTTGGTGTGGAAAATGTTGGATTTGTGCAAGAATCTACAACAGGCGAAAAGTCCACTCGAAACCAATCAATCGGACAGAGGTGGGTCATACAGCCCAAATTTGAGACTCCGCATGCAAACTTTAGTGATATCGGGACGCGCCCCTTGCGCAAGTCATTCATGGGGGTAACCGGTACGGTACCCGGAAATATCACGTTGCCTTTATATGCATCGTCGGCTGTGCCTCAAGGAATGTGGCACCAATTTGGAATTATCGATCCAGATCCTCAAAAGGGAATCTTTTTAGAGATAGGGGCTATTCCTTCGAATTGGCTGAAGTATCACTACAATGTTACTCTAGAATCTAGCCCCTACAACAACTATAATGTGCATGACGGACCAAATGTGCACAAGAATGTCCAAAGTTTGGCTCATTTGGCTGGGTTTGATAAGAGCCGTGCTCGCTTAGGAGAACTAAAAGAGTCTATGATAGTTAAAGAAGCTGTTGTGGCTGTTCCTTATATTACAACCATCCCTGTTCCTTTAGGAAGCAAAACTAAAAAGTATTTTGAAGGAAAGCGCTTCATTACTATTCCTCGAGAGCGAATAGATGCAGCGCAAAGCTCCTTGCGAGGAACACCCTTGGGTCAGTCGCTGGACGCGGCAGGGATTTCTATTAGAGATCAGCTAGCTAAAATGGAGAATTATATTTTCCCACCACAATTTAATTTTATAGAAAATAGCAATCTTGATCCGATGGCTATGTATATTTTTGAGTTCACCTATGAATTCGATAAGGATGATTTAAATTATATTTGGCAAAACCTCGCACCGAGAAACTATCAAAGAGTTCACATGCAGAGCGATTCGGTATCTCACGCATTGCTAAATAGTGAACTTCTTTCTGAACATAATTTGGCGGATAATGAAAATCTGAGATGGATGATTTTTAAAGTTAAACAACGCGGACAAGATGACTACTATGATCATGTTAAACCTCAAGGCAGTATTGCGTCGGATGATGTATTCGAGGACGACACATTGACACCCGAAGAGAAATATTTACAGTATAATTGGCCCTATGACTACCTTTCATTTGTGGAACTAATAAAGATGGACGTTCAAGTGAAATTTGATTCACCAACGTTGGCACTTACAGGATCAGAATTAGTTGAAATAGACATTCCTATCACGGCAGAGTTTCAAGATCCAAATAGTGTTAGTTCGCTTTCCTCTTTAGAGCAACAAGTTCCAGTTAATATAGCCAATAACGCCCCTTCTAACATGAACAAGGGCGAAGGAGAGTATTAATGGCAAAATTTTTAAATCGCAAAGAACAAGTTTATGATTTGAAGCTAACGAATTATGGTAAATATTTATTATCTGTCGGAGAATTAGAGCCGGTTTATTATGGATTTTTAGATGATAATATTATCTATGATGGTAAATATGCCGGCGTTGTCGAGGTTCAAAATGGGGTTATCGAGAGAATGAGACAAGATTCTCAATATATTGAGAGTTTAACAACCTTTGAAGATCCAGAAAACCAACAATTAAAACTAGGTGTCGCGCCGTCAAGTGAATATCTGGTTAAGACCCTGAATTTGATAACAGACATGTACCCTACTCTAGGGGGGAGCGGCATATATCCATTGCTTGATACCATGGGAACAAGTTTTTCTGGTGTCTCAAATAATTATTTCGGTTCACTATTAGTAAATGCACTGTATAGTCATTACGACGTCGATGTAAGCCCGCAGAGAATTGAAGCGCGCGCAGATTCGTATCCTTTTACTGCGTTAATAGGGGATGCTTATCTAGATGGAGACACACAAAATGCCCCCGCATGGAAAGTGGTTGCTTTAGAGGGGCGTATAAGTTCATCGACAAAAATAGATTCTAAAAATTCTATTTCTATTCCGCAAATAAACATAGATGTGACATATACGAAAGAGATACAAGATTATGACGCCGCCACGGTGTTGAGTGATCAGGATTTTCGTGATATTGTGAGCACTACGGAGCCTTTTGTTGATAATGCTGTAATAAAATTGGTCCCCGAGGATCTTTTGATTTATGGAGAAGAGATGAATACTCAGTTGTTAACGGAGAATTTTGAGATAGAAGTTTTTGAAGTAGTAAAAGATGCATATCCTAATAGTGCTGCTTTATATTGTGTGACGCCGGTAACGGCAAGCCTTACGGCATCTGGTGGAAGCGGGCTCCAACTTAGCTCCCCTGCTGATGGGGATGTATTTCAGATTGGAGTACCCCCGGGGTATTACGGAAAATCCTGGAACCTTTTTGCTGCTGACGAGGATTTGCCGGCGCTCGAGACTGTTTATAAATATCAATTTCAAACCACTTTGACTTCCCCTGCCAATGAACTTCAAATTAATATTCAACGTGGCCCGAGTGAAGTTCAGAACACTATTGCTGCGATTAACGGCAATGCTAATTCCACCCAGGCGCGTTATTATAACAATGAGAAAACAAACCGCGCGCGGCGAGTTTTAGCAACACAAATAGGATCATCCACAGAAATTAATTTAGGATCTTTAAACTCAGGAACGAAAGGCAATGGTGCTTGGTTTTCTTCGGACTTTAACAGTGCAACTCCGAATCCGGCGGTTGGGATCAAGCAAGAACTTCTTGGTGGCATCGACGGCATTTTTTGTCCCAGAAAAGATTTGCTAAAAAGAAAGTATTTTTATGATCCTCAAACTAAAATTGAAGGACAAAACATGACCACCGCAGAAGACATAGAGGGGCAAAAGATAGCGATCGCGACTCAAAAAGGCAATCCTTCCATTTCGGCTGCTCCTTCTACTCCTAGTCATGTAGGTTATTTCTTCGACTTATTGGTGGATGAAAATGTATCAGAGAAAACTGCTTGCAAGGCAGCTTCCGCATTCAATAAAGAATCTTATTATGTGGATCTAGATTTTGATTGCGATGAGGCGGAAGAGATGGAAATTACTAATGTGGATATTTATGGAAAAGTAACGGAGCCTGAGATATGCCTGTAAATCAATTTACTGGAGACTTAAATGACAAATTTGGGAATATACTGCCTATTCCTTTTATTGATAAAGTAGAATTATTTGTTGGCAAGCTTGTTGTATATTATAGCCTATATTTGGATATGGATTATTATGGGAGAGACAACATTGAGTCATATTTGGAACATTTACATAATGAGGGTTTAAAATTTGGACTTGTAATGGGAATAGATATAGAAGATCCAGATGGGGAACAAAAACAGAGAACCTCTTATACAGATGTTATTGAAGGTAAAAAGGGCGCCCTAAGCGCCATTATTAGTACTTTCCGCCAACGATATGATCCGAACAATTCGAGCAATTCGTCGACGAATTTTCGATATGGAACATTCTATCAAAGTAACAGCCAGAAGAGTAGTTTCTGGCACATGCCGACACTTGCAACCGTTTTGGCTGCACACAATGCGGCTCCAAATTCTGGTATAATTACGACCACATATAGCACCGAGGACTCACCGATAGTTAAAGTTTCATTTCAAATGGATGTACAAATATCAAGCCAGGTTTCACCTTCAGCCCACTATTACTACACGGACTCCATAGGCTGTCCTGACGCCCCAATGGGTCAACAGGGACCACCACTCACTTTCACTGACGCAACCAAATTGCCGGACATTCTTTCATCGTTTCTGCAACCGGGGTATGTCGATTCGGTCACTGGCTTCGAATATGTACAGCCGGTTACTAAAATGGGGTTGATAAGCTTTTCTTATGTTGCTGATAAAAGGCAGTATGGATATGCAGAATTATTAGATAAAATTTTTACCCATGGCTGTCAACAGGTTGCAGTTGACAATTATCCTGAGATCGAGACCGAGGGACACTTAGGAGATGCACCTCTTGTGAACTCTTCGATATCTGATATATCTTATTTGACTGTGGTAGAGAATGCGGCTTTGGATATTAAACCAGAGGTAGTGTTTTTAGATTCAAATGATAACCTAGTTCAAGAAGTTATGCAGACTATTGATGGTTCTTATTATAAAGTATCTCCGAATTTACATGTCCAAATTCAAGAAGATGTATTAAGTTTAGTATCAAATCCCACTAACGATGAGCCTTTACAAGCTTTGTTTAATAGTGTGGCGACAACTACGTCTATCTATGCTAATTTGGCTGCATTGGTGCCAGAATTAAACAATTTAAGGCAAACGATAGTAGACAAAAGCAGCGTGACTGCTATTGGAAAATTTTATAATAATCTTAAGTTAAAGATTTTGCGCGCAAATGAGGCAATTGGTCGCGGCGAAAAAGTTCGAAAACAATTGATGAACAATCCACGTCTTTTCAATTTTCGATCCGGTATCGACGGGAGCGCGTCACCGCCCCTCGAGGGTTCCGAGACCCACAATTTGTCTTCTTGGGATGATTGGGAGATGCGCCTAGACCCCCAGTTAGAGCAAGTGTACCCTGGTTTCGAAGTTTCTTTTAAAGGTTGGCCAACGCCGACTTCTTTTAATGGCACTCAGCCAACATTTGCAAACAAAGATGCTTATATTTATCCTGGTGCCACTAGATTTCGAACGGAAGAATTTCAATGGTATATTTATGGATCCAACAATCCCGACTATAAACGATTACTGCAATGTTATGTAGATCACGGATATTGGTATTTTGATTACGAAAAGGCTCTTAAAACGAGAAGCGCACTTTCTCAATTGGTTAATGTAGAAAAATTTGAAACTTTATTTGGGACTGGGATGACAGGAGCAGAATTTCGTTTAGCCGACACATATGTGCACTACAAAAGACTTAAGACGGCAGAGGACAGAGACGCAGAAGACAAAGAAGAGAGTGGACCCTTCGTATTGAACACTCCACTTCCACAATATGTAACGGGAGATTCTATTCCAAAAGAACACTTTGCGTTTGAATTTAGTATGAAAAATACGTGGTTTTTTCCACCCGAGCGCCAAAACTCGCCGCATCTTCCCGACGGCATGACGTTCGATCTCGAGGATTATTGGTACGGATCCCGCGAGATTGATCCCCACGGTTGTATTATTAATTACTATTATGGATCCCGACACCCAGATCTCGGTGGTAATGAGCAAGATGAATTTGAACGCGATCACAATAATTCGTATTTAATGTTCGATGACCCTATGCAAACACCAAGGGATCCAAATGGGCGCCCCCTCAAGCCCTGGAATGCCCTACGAGCGGAAAACCCTAGAGACATAGATGGTTTTCATGAACTGTTTGGGGAAACACAAGAATCCAGGCGATATCGTTTAATGACATTTGAATTTGAAAAATATAAGACATTTATGACCCCTTGGGAACTCGACCAGCAAGATTGCAAATTTGATTCCTCAACGAAGGACGACAAAAAGAGATTTCATGAAACTCGAAGATTTATGTTTTGGGAGTTCAATGTTTATATACAAGACGGTACCCACCGACTTTATCAGGAACTAATGGAGATATATCGCATCATCGATGAGTTGTTGGAATTATATTCGTTAGCAGCCGCAGAGCCGTGCGCTTTCGATGAGGCATCTGGATTTTTTACGTCAATTTTTATAAATGGTGTTAATGAAATGTATTTATCAGCGGAATCACCAATGGATCCGCCGTGGGTTTCGGCGCCTTTTTACTATGAATTTATGTTAGATTTGTTGTTCAACACTCACGATGGAGAGATGGCGTTAATTGAGAAAGCCGCGGCAGACCAATCAGCGTTGATTGGTCCAACAACCGGATCTCCAACCGCGATCGCGCGGTTTCTTGATGGATGGAAAATCTTGTGGGAGTATTACATTGGGAACCAGACCCCAGATCGGTTTTATCCACCGGCTGACATGTATTCCCCCGGCGCTAAATTTTTTCATCATTACTACGGACAGAGGGGTGTTAATTATTGTCGAAAATTTGGTCCCGATCTCCAAACTTCCGGTTTCCACGACTTTCCAAGTGGGATTAATCATCCGGACGTAAGCACTCGCACGAGTAAATATACATACTTACATTATAAGATTGATGATGAATCTTACGAGCTTGAGGATCCATGGTGGATTGATCAAGAGCCGGAGTTTAGTGCTTTCGGCGGAGAAAAAGAAGAAGCGGGACTAGTTGCAACCCCGGGCCCTTGGAGTACAGAGTTTGCTGACGTGTCTGGCGAAGAGCCAATTTGGGTCTGGTCGCAAGAAAATGCGGCGTGGTCCAAACGCCAACACGACATCATTAATATGGCAGTTAATCAGTATCAAGACATGTCTCAATATTATTCTTCTTATGATCTTTATACGGAGGGGCGCACGTGGAACATCTTCTCGATGTTGCCAACTTGGGTGACAGAAGACATGTCTAAAGAACAAATTGCAGAAATGGAACTAATGAGAGAAGCGCAAAAAGATCAACTAGCCTCACTCCTTGATCAAATGGTTAACACTGCCATTGCTGAGCAAAGTTCTACCTCCCAGGAGGATTTAGTTAAATCTTTAAAATCTCAGTCGGAGCTTTTGTCGGAAGCTGTGATTCATTTAACAAAACTGATGGAAATCGCCTTGGGGGGCCAATCAAATGACAATCAGACCGCCGCGGGCGATCCTATTTATATACAAGAAAATCGGAGACTAACCGAAGAAGAAAAATATGCACTAACCGATTCCGAACGAAAGGAATATAATGCATGGCTGACAACATTTGAGCCCGGAAACACGATCCATGAGAACTCATAGGGGCAGTACTTTAATTATAAAATCTGCAAATAGACTAGTTACACCAAGAGAGATAAAACATGGCCTTTTTAATAAGAAAAGTAAGTAATAATCCACGCAAAGCTTCAGACAAACAGAAAGTCCAAGCACTCAAAAAGCAAAACAAATTTCAAGTTACTATTGGAAATTATACCGTTCCGAGCACCCCAGAAGACATTGGAACTTTAGTGGGGACATTGCGGCTAGTGGACGCAAGAACTTTAAATGAACTTTCTTATAATATTAATTCCAAACAGATGGCCACAATGATGCTGGGGGCTCTCGATATGGTTGTGCGAAATGATATGGGAAAAAACTACAGCATCGTAGGGGACCAAAACAATCCTTATATGATAGATAATCCCAATATTGTTCCCTCTTCTATTGGGGATATTTCTAATTCTCTAAGTGATCCATCAAAGCAATCATTTAAGTCCCACTCTGATCCTTTTTATGAGTTAGATGAGGGCGCCCCAGAATATTATAAAGAACAGCAGAATCTCCTGAAAACCTTTAATGAAAAGGATTTGACTCAACTTGCGGCTGCTTTTAATCGATTGAATAATAATATTTCCTCCCCTGGAACTAAAAATCTCAAACAATTTAACGTTTTGCAGAAATAAACATTATCGGAAAAACACACACATGCCTTCAAATGAAATCTTCGACTCTAGTCACATACACAAAGAATATGTAATTACGCAATTCAAGACCGGCATCATCTCTGCTATGGACTACAACTGGGTGCAAGGAAAGCAAAAGTTTATTAGTGTCAACAAGCAGGCACAAAAACTTTTCGAGGAACAGTTTTATTATTCCATAAAATATTACCTCTTTGTTTCGACAGCTTTTTCGGTCGACCCAGGAACCGCCCGCAGGGCTGGCGAACTAGAAACCGTCACGACGGGGCAGAGCCTTTTGGATCCGCCAACAGGCGGCGGTACCGGCATTGTGACGATAGACACCGGCGGAAATTCACAGCCAGTGATGCTCGATGGGCTGAGCACACCTGAGACCCTTACAGAGCCTTTTATTACAACCGCTAAGGGAACTTTTACTGCTCTGAGAATGATAGAGATAGATCTGGATACCGGTGTAGGTGGAGGATCTTATCATGCGAATGTTCAACGGGATCCCGTAACCAACACATATCATCAGCCAAGCACTCATGGCTACACGGGCTGGACCCACTTGGACCGCGAAGACTACGTTCCCGCCATAAAGACAGAAATCCATCAATATGTAACCAGCACCGGCACTGCTACACTGCGTTGGATAAAATATGTACAGAGATATATCTCTTTCGTGGAGGACACATCCAATCCCAACTGGATGGATCTGCCACCTGATGGAAACATTGATAATCATACTCCCGAAGCATGGGTGTTGCGATATTGGTTCGGAAGCGGCTGGTTCCGCGAGTTGATCGAGGGACAAGATCTTAGTGGTCTTGGACCATTCCCAGATATCCTCGGTACCGGTCGCCCCACTGTGCCTCATAGTCCTCAAAATGCAATGAGATATTTTTTCCTTCGCCGCGGCGAGCAAAATGAGAAATTAAAGCTTAATCGAAAAGCTTTAATATCCAAGCGCACACCTAATCGTCTAAAAGCAAAAAACTTTAGTGCCCTGGACCCATCCGAAATAGTTCCACGAACACGAACGGGTAATGAAAACTCAGCGGGAGGATATTAAATATGCCAGCACCAACACTCTCGTATGTGACGCCACTGTCTCCCCCAACAACTACGACTTATTGCAGATCTCGACGTGTTATGTATAGATCATCCAACTTTCTTTATGGAAGCGAGGATAAGGTGCGCAACGCATTTGGGGGTAGCTATGCCTACTTTAACATAAGTAAGTATTTTGAATCTTACAGTGAAGACCCTTATATTAGCGTCTTGTCTACGGCTTTAAAAAGCTTGGGATCGATGATTAGCGATGATGTAATCGGCACAACATGGATAGATACCCAAGGGGCAAACACGGCTAATTATTGGGCTGTTTCTGCATTGGATTTGATAGGAAGCATGGGTCAGTTTCCACCCGCCGATATGCCGGCAGTTGATATATTTTCAGAATATGATCCTGTTACTGAAACATACAATACAACCCCTTTTGTTCAAGAGGTATATGTAAAGCCTCAAGAATGGGTAGGAGAGATCTCGGATGATTTAATATATCCGAGTTTATCTGCGCCTGTTTTATTGATTGGCAATGAATTCTCTATTGTTGATGATCTCCATTGGAAGAAAATCATCGCCGGCGGTCTCTATAATCAGAGAGAATACGCAGGGATCAACACTCACGATCAGGTATTCCCAGGACTTAACACTTCAATAACACTGCCTTATGAGAAGTTGGAGTCCCGCCTATATGCGGCTGAACATGATAAAGATTATATAACCTATGAATATCTTCAGATTGAAAGCAAATATAACATATATGTACCGGAACTACAGAACAAAGAGTGTACCATATATGAGCTTCCGAATCTTTATCTTTTGACGTATTATTCATCTTATCCGGCCCTCAGTAATCAGCCGATAGCTTATTCGGACGAATTAAAGGAATTTTGTAGTCTTAATGGTTATTATACCTCGGGTATACTTGAAACGAATCTTGGATTAAACGGAAGGCAGTATCCTTTTCCTCCCCCTGTACCGGCTAAAGGTACAATGATGCATGGTGGTGATTTTTTAGATGATCAATATTATATGCGAGAATACTATTGGAAATGGGCACAAACAGACTTTAGTGAGAAGACACTTGATGCAGTTAGTGAGCAAATGAAAAACATCTTTCTAGAACCTAAAGCCACTAAGGGCGTCGCTCTCGGGGTGTTAAATTCAGAAGAAAACATTCCTTTGGGAGTAGATATTCAGATCCCTCGAGAAAAACAATCTACTGGCTGTGGACTCATCCATTCGATTTTTAATGATCAGTTCCAGCATGTTTTGATGTTTCACATCAAGGATAAGTTCGTCAACAATACGCCTCTTCAATTGGATGTTTTAGAGGTAGCCAAAAGCGAAGAGGAAGAACAAACTGGAGCGGGCATTTCGCAACAAGAGACATATGACAGATTGCGCGCCACGATGGGCGGAGATGCAATGATTCGATATATGGTAGAACGAGGTACTATGCTGGACGGAAAGGGTGGCGAAACAAAATTAAATTATGTTGATTTTAGTAAAATTTTATTAGAAGAAGTCAATAATCCTAAATTTGGAATTAAAGATTTTATATACATCGGCGGCAGTACTGGTTTTAATATTGAAATGATTAAAGATAATGAAAACGCAGCTAATTATCGCTATCTTCGAACTAGTTTAGCCAACACAATGATTCTTAATACTCAAGATTATCTCAAGGGGATAATGGACACGCAAGGTGATGATATCTTTCCTGTTAATCATCGTCATGATGGCTCCAACTGGACTGCCGGACCAGATCCCTGGTCTTTAAATGATTTTTTGTGGCAGCCAGAAATGATAGATGAATCCTTATATGGTGGGTGTGTCGGCTTTCGAATTGAAAAAACAATGATCGCCCCTTCTCAAAACAATACAGCAAAGTCGGCAGTAGTTCAAAATATTTATATACCGTCGGATCCCAACCAGGCTGACATTCTGCGTTATTTTGACACCCAAGTACATTATGGAGAAACGTATAAGTATAAAATTTATCGTTACGAATTGGCAGTGTCGTATAGATACTCTTATAAAGATCTAAAGATTTCAGAACAAATAGCCATAAATAATAAAAAATATTGTTTAAGTTTTTATGATCCAGTTACCAATCAAAGTAAAAATTTGGCATGGTATATTAATCCCGAAGATCCGTCATGGGTACCGGGATCTCCCATAGAAAATGTGGCTGCCCACGCAATTACCACAGGCGCACCAACTTTTGCATCGGACGCCGAGGCAATATCTGGGCACCCATATATAGCAGAAATGGTTCTACAAATAGAACCCAATATTGCGATATATGAAATTCCTACTCATGAGAAAGAAATAACAATTTTAGATAATCCCCCTCAAAGCGTCGACATAACCCCCTTTCAGCGTAAGGATGATTCTCAGATAATTGGATTTTTGGTAAGAAAAGAAGAGTTTTATAAAGCTCTCTATCCGTCACCTTTGAACTCCAAAGAAACCAAGCTGGGTCAATCTTATTTAGAGTCAAATAATTTGTTACCTTCTGAAGAAATAATAAAGCCTTCGATTTCTGCATTAAGATATTTACAAGTTTTCCGATTAGACAGAAAACCAAAAAGCATTAAAGATTTTGACAACTTTATGATAGAAGAGAAAGACTTAAAGATAATGCCTGACAACGCATTTGAAGAAGAAGCAAACACTTCCTACCCTTTCTATCATACTACGCAGGCTTCCCCGATTTGTTTTTATGAAGAAAAGATTCAATCTAATAAAACTTATTATTATTTATTTAGATTTTTGAATGAACACCGCATGCCCGGGAGAGTCGGTCCGATCTATGCAATAACTTTGATGGATGATGGTGGGTATAAATATTTACAATCTGAAGTGATACAAGAATCAGATTTAAGTCACAATTCTGATGTTTATAGCGCAAGCAAAGATTTTAAAAAAATATTTCAATTTCTCCCCACCATTGAACAGATTCAATTAGAAACAAAAGCTGTTGACCATGAAGCCACAGCTTTGAGTCAGCTTGACAAAATAGAAATAGGAGACCCTACATTGAAAGAGTCCATCTGGGGAAAAACATTCAAGATTCGACTAACCTCTAAGAAAACAGCGAAAAAAGTTGACTTGAATGTTACTTATAATTTAAAAGACAGGTATTAATTAAACTTATGGCATTACAGAAAGATTGCGGCACCATTATTATAGACGCCTTGCTGACCGACGTCGGCCGCCAAAAATTGGCGCGCGGTGATTTTCAAATTACTGCCTTTGGCTTAGGTGATGATGAAATAAATTATGAAATAGGAAATTCTAGCACCGGAACATGGATGCTTACATACGATGCTCCTATTTTTGAAGCGACCGGCAAAGGGGCTCCGAGTATTCGTTATGGGTTGATGAATTTAAACAACCGATCTGATATTTTATATTTGCCTCGTCTCTATACTAATGAAAAAATTCCTGGTGCTGTAAATTTAGTTACTGGTAGTATGAAATATTGGATAGCTGCCAACAGTGAAACAACTCTCAAACTACAACAGCAATCCGGAAGCAATTACGTATTAGAAAACAATGAAAGCTTACGGAACTTTATATTGGTGGAGTCCATGATATTACAATCTCCTACGTCCACCTTGGTGGATGACACAGCAGCATACAAAGAAAGATATTTAACTAATCTTGATTTATTGGATGAATATATGTTTATTTATGCCGATGGTCGCTTTATTGATAATTTGCTGATCAATGGAAAAGACGCTGTTCTTAAAAATGATATAGGAAACAATCTTTATTCAACGATTTTGCCTCTCGAAAAAGCTGTCAAAGTTTCTATAGATTCTGGTTTGGAATATTACGAAACATATAAAGCCCGGGCTATTGATAATGATATTTTTAATGATAACGATTTGTCTCATACGGATCACGTTGGGTGTCACGGATCGGCTCTAGCGTTTAATTTTCAATTAAACCAGCGCCTAGGAGAAAGCTCATCTTCATTGCCTGATGAGAGGTATACTTCGTTTGGTACGACAGGCGCGCCTCTTTTCGGCTCTGATGATAAATATGACTATATTGACACTAATGTATTATTAGAAGGGGCATCCAGCGCAGCACAGTTAGTTGTGCCGCTACGCATTGTTCGTTATGCGGGTAAGTGAGTTATTTTCTTTTTTATAAAAGGAATACAAATAAAATATGAACTATTTATGTAAAGAGAGGAAGAATATATGGCTTTTTTAGACAACTCAGGAGATATCATTTTAGATGCAGTTCTTACTGACACAGGCAGGCGCAGATTAGCCGAAGCCGCCAATGGGCTTGGATCTGCTGGCGCCGCCCGGATTTCTCATTTTGCTTTGGGCGATGATGATATTAATTATTCCCAATATGATCTTAATAATCCTAGTGGATCCAACTATGCTGATTTATCCATTTTGCAAACACCGGTACTAGAGGCATTTACACAAGATAACGCCAACATAAATTATGGACTGTTAAGTTTGCCCAATCCGTCAATTTTATATTTGCCGGCGCTTGTTGTTAATGAAAAACAGTCGGGAACTACTTTTCCGGCTATGCAATCAAAGAGCGGAGTTTTCTATTTGGCAGTAAACACTACGACCTGGGACACCCTTGTCAACACTGAAGCTGGTATTGGAGCAACACAAGTGATGGCTGGCGATCCAACTTCGGGCGGCAGCAGAAGCCCCTTTGTGTTTGTTGAGGGAGGAATAGATTCTGCACTAGTGGCAAAAACAACTGCTAATCGAAATTCCTATATAACGAACATGGGAACCTCAAACACAACTTATGTACTAGGGGTTGATAGTCGCCTAGGCGGAAGTGTTTATACTCTAAATAATGGTATATTTGCAAATAATGCATCAAATGCTGACAGTCGGACGTCCTTTAGTGTAAAGATCACTAATCCTAATTCTGCCGGCTATATGGGATTGGAGAATTATAATTTTTACTCATGTGCTTCTGTTGTGAATGGTGTTCTAGAACCACAAAGCGGAGGTTCTGCTACACAGTATTCTGCAATAGGGGGAGTAGGCGACACAGTTACGTGTTTTAAATTTTTGGTACCTACTCCGCTTTCGTCAGATGGAACCGCCGGCGGCTTGAGAGACGTCTTGTATGATCAGTTGGGTCAAGTAGGAGTTAGTAGTGCTGTGTTGTTTGGCTCAGCAGGTCGCACATATGATTATATAGACACTATGGTATATTTATTTGGTACCACTACCGGCGCAATGATTTCTATCCCGATCAGAATTATTAGAAGAGCAACATAAAACGGAGAATATAGATGCCAGTAATAAACTTACAACAAATCAACCCCCTGACCGACATAACCACAACCAACACATTGTTACACGAGGTTATACCGATTACGGGTACTATTTTGGCGGGAACCTATGGAGGATTCCCCAACGAGAATAACGTAAAGAATTATATACACGGAATGTTTCAGTCCATATATGACTATCCTTATTTGAGTTCTTCTGCTAATCACCTAATGGATTTGACCATGGGATATGATGAGCAGTCGGCGTTATATAATCCCTCACACGTTCAGAATTCCAAGAAAACGAACATGTACAACCAGATGGCTCAAATTCTTTTGGGATACACTTCGTCTACTGCCGATTCTATCAGAAAATTTGAGAAAGATTTACAACTGGATGGATCTGGAGCAATGCAAAATGTGTTCTTTATGTCTTTATCGCGTTTGTTGACTAAAGATGAGATTAAGAGAAATTCTTTTAGTATCACACTGGGAAAAGGAAACTGGGCAACCCCATGGTCCAGTTTAATGACGCTAGCCGACATGTCTGCCTCCTATGGAAGCAACGGAGGTGTGGGATCGAGTGTTGGTGGTGATTATGGCGTATTGTATGATGTTACAAGCAGTGGAGTAACACACGGCGTGGTGTTTTATCAGGCTGGAATTGTTGCCTTAAGTTCTTCGATTTTTCGTGGAGTTGCGCAATTTAATCAGAAGGGAGCCAGTTATGATTCCGTCGCTGCTTCTTTTACAGGTTCTAGCATGACTAGCTCATGTAATGCTTTTCGCCGACGAATTAAAACGATGTCCTTCAACAATACAACAGAAATCAATTCTACCATTTATTTTTGTCGCATTCCTCATAATCAATTTAACTATAGTTCTAATCCTACATATGTGACCGGGAGCAAAATTAGAGTTAAGAACGTCGCATCCGATCCGCCAGTATCTTATCTGACAACAGTGGGTCTCTATAATGCTGCCGGAGAAATGTTGGCAGTTGCTAAAGTTTCAGAACCTCTCAGAAAAGATAATGCCAACGATATTACCATTAGAGTAAGACTGGACTACTAAAATGTCTTTAAAAAAGTTCGGTGACAAAGATGTCTTTGTTAACACGATGCGAGCCCATCCGACTAGTCAATTTATTATTTTTGATGGAAAAGTAATATACAATCATATACCTGAATTGAGCGGATCCCGAAACGATCAAGTATATAATGTGGACTCCGGAAAAGGATTTGTAAGTCTTTACGAATATAATATTGATCGTCCATCATCTTCGGCGAATTCTCCTGTACAATTTGTGGGCTCCAAGGTATTTGGGGAATCTTTGGTTGACTACGGCCGTATATATCCTTGGATTGCGAAAGATAGCGCACGTGCTAGTTTTAAGTCTATTAGTCAAACATCTTATGATAACGAGTTTATTTATGGGGATATACTCACAGGCTCTTATCCTCTTTCGGCGTCTATAATCCGCGATTATCTAGCACTAAACTCCTATCTTGGACCGGGTTATGCTTATCCGCCTTATGTATCATTAAGGAATCAATTAAATTTTTATAGTGTTTTATCGGATCACTATAAAGTATCTTCATCATACGGAGATAAAGATAGGCAACCTCTTAATCTTGTTTCGGTGCCGTCTATTTTTTATGGATCCAGAATTAAAAAAGGATCTATTTCGTTGAAGTGGTATTTTACGGGCTCTTTAATAGGAGAACTACAAGATGTCCGACAGAATGGCGAACTTATCCAAGTTGGACCGCACGGATCCCCGGGTTCTGGTTCGGTAGCTGGGGTAGTTCTGTATAATGAAGGCATATTTGTATTAACTGGATCTTGGGAACTTAATCAAGAAACGATAGCTATGAGGTACTCGTCCACGATGCTCGCGTCGGAAATAAATGCTAAACCAAAATGGATTTATTTTGCCGCCGGCTGCAATGATGTCATCAGTGATAACAAAAATAATGCCACGTGGCAAAGTACGTACAATCCAACCTTTGTGTCTGCTTCTTTTGATATGTCTTTCAAGGGAGAATCACAGACACAGGTAATGACAATGTTCGCACACGCCAAACGAGGTGAGGTGAACTATTCCAACAATCCTACGTATATCGAACATGGTCAATCCGACCGGCTGTTTTTTACTTCGTCGCACGTCTATGAGGAAAAGAAAGATATAAAATTGAAAAATTTTGTTAGCTCTTCTCATTCACACTATTCTGCATCTTTTGAGAGACAAGTTGTGATATCTCGCGTTGCCATCTATGATAAAAACAAGAATTTGATTGGAATTGCTACATTGGCGAATCCGGTAATAAAAAAAGAATCAGAAGATATTTCTTTTAAATTAAAACTTGACATTTAATAATAAATATGTTATATTATAATAATGATTTTAGGCGTTGATGTATCCACTAGCATAACAGGATTTGCGGTTATCGATGATGATGGCAAATTGATAGAAGCGTCGGCTTGCGATCTTCGAAAGCACAAAGATTTCTTCGAAAAATGTTTACATTTTCGTGAGTGCTCTTTAGATTTAGCTGACAAGCACTGTAAGCTTTTTAATAGAGTAGGGGTGTCTCACATCTACATTGAACAACCTTTTACGTTCTTTAACTCCGGAGGTTCGAGTGCCAAGACCATGGCAGCCCTACAGCGGTTTAACGGCGTGGTCTCTTGGATGTTGTATGAGATATTCGAAATAGTACCACAGTATGTGGGCGCCACACAAGCTCGCAAGAAAGTCGGGATCAAGGTCCCAAGAGGGCAGAAAGCCAAGAAGGTCGTGATGGAACACCTTCTTAAGGATGATGAAGACTTTAAAATTGAATACACTTATCGCGGAAATCCAAAACCACAATACTATGATATGGCAGACGCACTCGTAATCGCACGTGCTGGACGAATTATAGAAAAAGAGAAAGAATCTTCTTGACATATATACTAATACATGATATATTTTCTTTATGAGGAAGTATGAATAGACAACAAGCTAAGAAGATTTTACATGAAACTTTTGGATACTACAGCGACAAAGGAAACGAGCTTCTTTTCGCGTGTCCGGCATGCGATCATCACAAGCGCAAACTCTCTGTTAATTTGGACAAAAATGCTTTTAAGTGTTGGGTATGTGATTATCGCGGTCGTAATATTAGGCATCTTGTTAGGCGTTTTGGCTCGTATCGACAGCTACAAAAGTGGGACGAGATTTCAGGTCGGGCCGATCTTAGCGGCTTTGATTCTTTATTCATGGTTTCGAGTGAGCGAAATGAAAAGCAGAAGCTCGACTTGCCAGAAGAATTTGAAACACTGACATCAACAAAAATTCCAGCCACAGGGACATATGCTCATAAATATTTGATGTCTCGTGGTCTTAGCCGGTCAGATATTGTCCGGTGGAAAATTGGCTATTGCTTTAGCGGAGAATATAGAAATAGGATAATTGTGCCGTCGTTCGATGAAGACGGTGATGTAAACTATTTTATGGCTCGTTCATACAATGGTGACTCTTATAAATATAAGAATCCTAAAGCATCTAAAGATGTTGTCTTCAATGAGCTTTATGTGGATTGGGATACCGACTTGGTATTGGTAGAAGGAATATTCGACGCAATAATTGCGGGGAATGGAGTGCCTATTCTCGGCAGCACTCTTCGTTCTGATTCCAGGCTCATACAAAAGATTGTCCGCAATGATACACCAGTGTATGTAGCCCTTGATTCTGACGCAGCCGACAAAGAAAGAAAGATTATTCAGACTCTTTTAAAGTATGATGTAGAGCTTTATAAAATTGATGTTTCTGGATATGAAGATGTGGGGTCGATGTCTAAAGAAATATTCACAGAGCGCAAAAGGGATGCTGCGTTCGTGGATCGAGAAGATTATCTTCTGCGAGATTTGCTTTCTGCAATTTAGTCCTTGACAGGTCTACCACAACATGTTATAATATGTTAACGGACAGATCCGTTTGGAGGGAAATTGAAGTTTGCGCATATTAGCGATACTCATATTAAGAATTTAAAATATCACTTTGAGTATCGTGAGGTCTTCCGTCAGCTTTATGAGCGATTAAGACAAGAAGAAGTAGATTATATCATTCACTGTGGAGACATTGCTCACACAAAAACTCAGATCTCACCTGAGTTCGTAGAAATGTGTTCGCAGTTCTTTCGTAGCTTAGCGGCGATTGCACCCACTTATATCATCTTGGGTAACCATGATGGCAACTTGAAGAACAGCAGCCGTCAGGACGCATTAACGCCCATTGTAGAGGCACTTAATCTACCAGATCTGCATCTACTGAAGAATTCGGGTGAGACTCATATTGATGACACGTTTTGCCTGAATGTGTTGTCTGTATTTGACCGGGGAAATTGGACAAATCCAACCAATCCCGATAAGATCAATATCGCTCTCTATCACGGATCTATTTCACGTTCCAGAACCGATATGAACTGGGTAATGGAGATTGGCGAAGACACACTAGACATATTTAAGCCTTTCGATTTTGCAATGTTGGGCGACATTCATCGTCGCCAATTCTTAGATGAAGAAGGTCGCATCTGGTATGCCGGCTCTACCGTTCAACAGAATCACGGCGAGACGAACGACAAGGGCATTCTCATCTGGGACATCACATCTAAAGACGACTGGGATATTGAGCCTATAGTTCTAAGGAACCCTAAGCCATTTACAACCATTCAACTTACTCCCACCGGTCGAATGCCACCGCGAGTAAATATTCCAACCGGCGCTCGATTGCGGCTAGTTAGCAACAACAATCTTCCTTTGGGAACGATGCGTCGAGCGATGGAGATAGCCAAACACCGCTTTAAGCCCGAAAGTATTTCGTTTCTTAATCGTGCCGCTGGCCAGCGTGGTAATGTGGAAGAGATAGCGGACACACTAAAGACCGAGAATCTTCGCGATCCTAAAATTCAAGAACAATTAATAAGAGAATATCTTAAAGAATATCAAGCACCAGAAGATATGTTAGAAAAAGTATTTGAAATTAATCGTCATTACAATAAGCTAGCCGAGAACAGCGAAGATATATCGAGAAACATAAATTGGAAGTTACGGTCTTTTAAGTGGGATAATCTCTTTAATTATGGTACTCAGAATTCTATTAATTTTGATAACTTAAATGGCATTATTGGCATATTTGGTAAAAACTTTTCAGGCAAAAGTTCGATTGTTGATGCTGCGCTCTATACCTTGTTTAACACAACCTCCAAAAACGAAAGAAAAAATCTCAATGTTATTAACCAGACTGCCAACAAGTGTTGTGGTGAGCTTGTAATTGAGGTTGGTGAAAAAGTGTACACTATCCATAGACAGTCGGAGAAATATACAAAACGCCTCAAAGGCGAAGAAACTCTTGAAGCGAAGACAGATTTGAATTTTGAAGTCTATGATAACATTACAGGAGAAACTACCTCATTAAACGGCAATACTCGCAATCTAACGGACGCTAACATCAGAAAGCACTTTGGGTCCCTTGAAGACTTTTCAGTGTCTTCTCTGGCGTCTCAGCACGGTTCTCTGGCATTTATTGATGAAGGGTCAACAAGACGTAAAGAAATCATTGCCAAATTCTTAGATTTGGAGGTTTTTGATAAGAAATTTAAGCTAGCAAAAGAAGATTCGGTTGATATGAAAGTTTTGTTGAAAAAACACCAAGATCGCAATTTCGATGAAGAGATAGAAGAGATAGACGATCGCCTTCGTGGCTATCGACAAAGTGTGGAAGAAAACCGAGCGATGTGTTTGCAGTTGAGGGCTGAGCTTAAAAAGATTGATGCCTCTATAGCGACTATAGATGAGACTATTGGTGCGATTCCGAATGAATACATAGATATTGCTCGTTTAATTAAACTACAACAACAGAAAGAGAATACGATAGCTTCCCTACATCAAAAAATTGTTGAAGACTCCAAGATTATTGATCTTAAAAAACAGGAGATTAGAGCCTCTAAGGAATTGTTGTCTGATATCGATCTTGAAGAACTACAATCTCAACAATTACAGATTGAAGAGTTAAGACAGAGAGAAAAGGAATACATCCAAGAGCTTCAAGATATCGAAAAGAAACGGAAACTTCTGGATGGGATCCCATGCGGAGACTCCTACCCTACATGCAAGTTCATTCGAGATGCAAATATTGCTGTTGTATCGAAAGACTTGGTGGAGGG
>CEUS01001611.1_pt1 | contig 93045 bp, 68 predicted proteins | sample 427031 | NCBI WGS metagenome assembly CEUS01 (sample SAMEA2622837, study PRJEB7988) | marine metagenome | biome: marine biome (ENVO:00000447); feature: marine epipelagic mixed layer (ENVO:xxxxxxxxx); material: "saline water (ENVO:00002010), including plankton (ENVO:xxxxxxxx)" | depth 140 m
CAGCAGGATAGCTATTTAGTGGATAATCCTGCATTTACCAGTCTTAAACTTCTGGTCACTCCAAGTGGTGGCAGTGAAGAAGAGTTTGATGGACCTCACTGGCATGTTTCAGTAGACGGGTCAGACGAAACCGGAAATGGTTCATTCCAAGAGCCATTTGCAACTGTACAAAAAGCAGTAGATATGGCCGGAGTACAGGATACAATCCAAGTTCATCCTGGAACATATTTTGAGAATATTATAGTTGAGAATAAAAATCTTTTTATTAATGGACAAGGAGGCTCTGCAGTTACCATTCTGGACGGAAATGGCGGAAGGGTAATTGAGTTTAACAATGTGGGTCAGCCTGCTGTGTTGAGAGGATTCACTATTCAGAACGGATACGCTTCAAATATTGGTGGTGGAGTATTACTTGAATATTCTCACATTCGTTTCCGTGATCTTATTATATCCAATAATTCTTCTGGTAATGCTGGTGGAGGCATATTCTCCGCACAGTCGACACTAATTATAAGAAATACGATTATCAATGAGAATTATGCCTATGATGATGGAGGAGGTCTTAATTTCTTTTCGGATGATACAACAATGGAAAATTTTCTTGATGTGGTTAACACAGAATTTTCCAATAATGAGTGCATTAACACAGGCTGTGGACTCAGAGCTGTTGGGATGGGGTTTAACGTAACGATCGCAGAATCAAAATTTATTGAAAATAGTGGTATGAATTATGTTGGATGCCGAATAGCAGGTGAGGGTGTGGAATTCCAGATATTTAATTCTGAAATAATCGGTAATCAGGCTCAGCAGTATGGTGCAGCTGGTGGTTTTTCTTCAGGTGCAAACGGATTTTTATACAAAACTAATATTGTGGGTAATGTAGCAAATCTGGATGGCTCTGGTTGGAACTCAGGTGGATTATCAGTTTGGAGTGAATCTGAGGTCGCGTTTTTCAATTGTAATTTTATTGATAATAATGCGGCATATGGTGCAGGGCTCACAGTTGGTGGTGGAGGATTGGCGGTTCTTGTTAATTCAATTCTGTGGGGTAATTCCAATGACCAGTTAGCTGTTACTTCTTGGAATGATATGGGTGGGAATGCACTTATTTACTATTCAGATCTGCAGGATGGTGAAACCGCTATTAACGTAGTAGATGACCTGTCTACATATACTTGGGGAGAAGGAAATATAGCCTTGAATCCTCTGTTTATTGGTGAAGGTCCCAATCCACATTTACTTACAGAAAATTCTCCATGCGTAGATGCTGGGACAGATTTTCTTGTGTTTGAGAATGACACACTGGAAATTCCACCAGATGCGTACAATGGTACAGCTCCAGATATGGGTGCATTTGAATCTCCTTTCGGTACAGTTGGAGGAGACCCAGATTTTATGGTAAATATCAATGCCGCAGATGGAACTGCAGATTACAACCTGGTGCTGGGTTTTTCTCCTAATGCGACTGATGGTTTCGACCCTGGTCTGGACCAATTTGCTCCACCGGCTCCACCGCCACCATCATTTGATGCTGCACTGAGTTGGAACGGAGAGCGGTTCTATACTCAAGTTGTAAATGGTTCCGCCAATGATTTAACGGAGCACGAATGGGAGTTACAGCTTCAATTTCCTCCCTCAAATCAAATATTCTTAACATGGGATAATGTTGGCTTGAGTGAGCTAGGAACATTTACTTTGCAGGATCCTTTTGGCGGTGGGTTAATCAATATTAACATGACCCAGCAAGATGGTTTTATGGTTGATAATCCTTCGTTGACTTTGTTAAAAATATTGGTTACTCCTTTTGGTGGTGACCCTGAAATAGAAATCCCTGAAGGGTTTGAGTTTACAGCTACACCTTTATCTGGTATTTTTCAGGGGATAGCAAGAATTGACGGATTACCTGTTTCTTCAGATGACTGGATTGCTGCTTTTGATGAAGAAGGAAACTGTGCCGGTGCCCAGCAATTAACCGTATTCGAGGGTGAAGCATATATAAATCTGGCAATTTATGGGGATGATCCCATGACTCCAAATGTGGACGAAGGAATGAATGACGTTGAGAACTTTTCCTTAGTCGTTTATGATGACTCAGAGAGCGCTTACGTTATTTATCCGGAACCATTCAGTGGTTGGTTCAACAATAATGGAGCACCTATGCCTCCCTGGGATGACCCCACAATGGTTTACAACTTTATGACAACGTTTGCTGATGAGATATCTCTCATGGAAAATTGGAATCTCATTTCTTTTGATATTGCTTTAGAAGATACTGACCCTGCGGACGTCTTTCAGGGATTGATCTCAGATGAGCAGTTGGTATACGTTACAGGATTTACAGAGAACGGATCTGTTTTCTTTGATCCAGATGGGCCTTCATTCCTTAATACATTAACGGAAATTATTCCGGGGTCAGGTTACTGGTTGAAAGTGATGGAATCTCAGACCCTTGAACAGGAAGGGGTACCTATAGCGGAAGATTTTTCCATAGACCTTAACGCAAATTGGAATATGGTTGGATATTGGCTTGATGAATCGATGGACCCTGAGCATGCTTTTAACGAGCTTATCTATACAGATAACCTTATTTATGTCACAGGCTTTAATGAAAATGGAGCAGTGTTTTTTGACCCAACGGGATTTCCTTTTTTGAATACATTATCGGAATTGGTAAATGGATATGGATACTGGGTAAAAGTTATACAGAATGTCAATAATTTTTCCTATCCTGAAGCCACAGGAGCTTTAGCAAAAACAGTTGACATTAGGAAAAACTCTGATATTATTCCAACCAATCGATTCATGTTCATTAACGGAACAGTGACTTTTGAAGATATAGAGGTCCCAGAAAATTCATATGTTTCTGTTTCCACTGAGGATGGGATACTTATTGGTGAAATGAAGGTCCTAGAGGGTGGCTATCTTCAGACAGGTGCTATTTATGGGGATGATATTACTTCAGAAGAAAAGGACGGAGCAGGGTCAGGAGAAAAATTGATATTTCATTTTGATAAGTATGTTTCAGAGCCCGTTGAAGTCTTTTTTATAGATAATATGGAGCTGCAAAAGGTGGATCTCACTTTCAGAAATATCCCAGATGAATTTGCACTTTTACAAAATGTCCCTAATCCATTTAATCCTGTAACATCCATTCGATTTATACTTCCCGAACGATCACAGGTAATGCTTAATGTATACGATATTTTAGGGAGAAAAGTACGAACCCTCGTAAATGAAACAAAGGGTACTGGGACTCACGCAGCAGTTTGGAACGGGACTACAGACAGCGGTGAATCTGTAGGAAGCGGCGTCTACATCTATGAATTGACAACATCTCAATACACATCTGCCAAAAAGATGATTATTATAAAGTAATTATTGAGATATACGATTGAGGAACTGTTTCAATCTAATTAGTCCACTTATTCTAAGTTTAATTTTCATTCATATTGGAATGGGCCGGGATGGAATTCAGGAACCTGAATTATTGATTTTACCTCCTTTGAGCTCGTTCGAAAATAACCGAGAACCTGAGCCTGACCTGTTTTACGAGTGGGAAGGAGAGCCCCGCTGGTTAACAGGGGTAAATTGGGGAGGGGAGACCTTTTTTGGAGGAGTTGGACGAGGCTCAAGTTTTTTCGGTTCAAATTTGGGTGAGAGTGAATATGTGGACGTGAAGATCCTTTTTGAAAGTACAGATACAACCTGGTCTCAAATTTATCGAAGGGATTTAGGTTATGATGCAATGGGGTCTGGAATATTTTTAGGTTCCGCCTGGGATATATCGGATGAGGAAAATCCCCGTAGATTGAACATCTGTATTTCTGAATGGGATGACGGTACTGGAGAGCACCCTCCCAATATGATGTATGATCCTGATGAAACTTATTTAGGTAGGCGGGAATATTTTTTCATCATGAACAGTGATTATGATGGCAGCGGAACAACATATAGTGATGATAATTGGGGACCTTCTGCAGATGTTTTATACGGAGGATGGCTGAAGTTGTACAATGAACATTCTTTTCTGGAAGCTGATCCATCTGAGCTATACCTTCGACTTGCACACATCAGAAATTTCCAAGCTGTTTCTGGAGATCAGACTATTGAACTTTCATGGGACTTCGAAGAACCTGGCCTCCAGTATTTTAATCTCTATTTTGGAGAGGAAACAGAGAGTATGGAGATAGTTGAAGTATTAGCACCGGATGAAAGGTCATTCACACACAGCGGATTAATCAATCATGTAAAATATTATTATCGAATGGAAGGAATTACTATGGAAGGGATAAATGCTTTTAAAAGCAGAACGATTCATGGGATTCCTCATCCTATTTCATTAAACATAGATCTTGCAGGCAATCTGAATTCTTATTCCAATTATGGCGATATTTGGGGATACACTCATCCGGAAACAGGAGTCGAATATGCTCTGCTCTGTGTAAGGGATGATGGTTTGAGTATTATTGATATAACTAATGAGCCGTTTGAAGTAGGATTTGTTTCATCAATTTCCCCAGGCAACGATGCAAAGGATGTAAAAGTATATGACCATTTTGCGGTTCTCATTAAAGAGCAAGAACCGGGTCAGGTTATTGACCTTCAGGATCCATCTAATCCACAGGTAATTTCGACGATTCATTTCGGAGATATTAGTTCGGACGGGGGAGCACATAATTGCTATATAGAAGAATCAATACTTTATGTTATAGGTCATGAGGGAGGAGGAGTTGAAATTTATGATCTTACGACACCTGAGAGTCCACAGTTTATCAACCATTATGAAACTTTCTATTACCATGATATTTATGTAAACAACGATATAGGATATGCTGCAGGTATATATGGGGACGGAGTTGACATCCTAGATTTATCTGAATTGGAAAGCCCCCAATTTTTGGCAAATTTCAACTACCCAGCTTCTGGAGCTCACAATACTTGGACGACGGAGGATGGTAACTATTTGGTAGTAGGTGACGAGATTGGTGGCGGTCCATGGACACGGATTTTTGCCATCCAGGATTTGAACAATATCGATATGGTGTCTGAGTATATTGTGGATGAAAATGCGGTTGTACATAATTCTTATGTGAGAGGTGATCTCCTCTACATAGCTCACTATACAGAGGGAGTTCGCGTTTTAGATATTGCTAACCCCCTAAATCCGGTTGAGATAGGTTATTTTGACACCTACCTTCCCAATGAATATGGGTATTTGGGTTGCTGGTCAGTATATCCATATTTTGAATCAGGAAAGATCATTGCTTCGGACATGCAGTCAGGATTATTTGTGCTTACATTGAACGGTAGTCTGAGTGCCGAATATTCAGAGGGATGGAATCTAGTTGGACTCCCAGTGAATGGGGAAAACGTACCTTATGAAGAAATATTTTCTGATGTTGTGGATGGAACTCTATATGGGTACAGCGACTCTTATGAACAGGTCTCTACCTTAAACCCTGGAAGTGGCTACTGGTTAAACTTTGAAAGTTCTGCTATTCAGCAATTTTCTGGTGACCCGATCAATGAGTTACTTATAACTCTTTATCAAGGCTGGAATCTTATTTCAGGAATTACCGCTCCGATCTTAATTGAAAATATTTTTGATCCTAGTGAGTTAGTTGTGCCAGGCTCATGGTATGGGTTTATTGAGACCTACTATTCCGCTGACAGTTTACTCCCAGGATATGGATACTGGGTTAGAAGTTCTGGAAATGGTGATATAGCACTTTCACTATCTACGTCTTTAGTAAAAACCAAACCAAACCAACTACCTGACAGCTTGAACACTCTGATATTAAACAACGTCACATTATATTTCGGAGGGTCTGTTCCTGCAGAGAAGGTGTTAAGTTATTCACTTCCCCCGAAACCACCAAATGGTACAAAAGACATTAGATTCTTGGGAGATAGTAAACTATGCACAGCAGATGAGTGTTTAGTTGAAGCTATGAGTAATGGTCAATCGCTGGCTGTTGAATGTAATATAAATAATGGTGAGCTATGGGAAATTATAGATGAAAGAGGAAATGTATTTAATTGTGATGGTGTTCAAGTGTTACACGCGGAGGGTGAATCAAAAACTTTTGTGCTAAGAAAATCTACTTTTTCCCAAAGGCCCACAGAGTTTACTCTTCCTCTTGCATATCCTAATCCATTTAATCCAATAACTAACATTCAGTTTTCGATTCCGGAATTATCAGAGATAACCGTATCCGTTTATAATATTAGGGGACAATTAATTAAGTCTCTTATAGAAAGACAGCTTCCTCCTGGAAATTATTCTGTGAAGTGGAATGCAACAGGATTTCCAAGTGGGATATATTTTATCCAGCTTTGGGAAAATGAAAATAATTATATCCAAAAAATTATATTAATGAAGTAATATCTCATAGTTATTACTATAATTGGATTAACAATATCGTTTGAAGTTTTTTTGTTTGAATACATATGTGAGCTTTATCACATTAGATAAATAATTAATATGAAGTCATAATCATTATTTCTAAATGGAAAAACAATTGATTATATTCCCTGGTTATTCTAATAATTTTCTAACAGTTTTGGAGGCTGTCGGTTATGTATAAATATAGATTCTTTTCGCTTATAGTAATATTTTTTTCATTTAGTTTTTCACAAGACCTTGGTGTAAGTCCAAGTGAACTATCAACTATTTTGTATTCGGGAGGTTCTGATACAGAAGAGTTGTTGATTTCAAACAGCGGTTCAGACACTATTTATTATCAAGTTTCACATGAGTATCTTGGAGGTGAGTGTGAGGTTTTAAATCCAGGGCTTGTGTTATGTCCCCTGGGAGAAAAGACCTATACTAATGATCTATCAGATATTTGGGGATATTCTGCTCCAGACGGGACAGAGTTAGCCATTGTCGGTACGCTAACTGGTGTTTCTTTTGTAGATGTGTCCACTGACCCAACAAATCCCACTGAGGTGGGATTTGTCAATGGCCCGACCAGTCAATGGCGAGATATGAAAACCTGGAGTCATTACGCATATCTGGTTACAGAGGGTGGAGGCGGACTACAAATTGTTGATTTGGGAGATCCCATGAATCCACAGTTGGTATCAACCCATACTTCTTTTAGTAATGCACATGATATTTATATTGATGAATTTGGATTTGCCTATGTGGTAGGGAGTAGCCAAGCCGGTGGAGGCCTACACATTCTTGACCTTAATGATGACCCTGAAAACCCGGTTGTGGTTGGTTCGTGGTCGAACCACTATATTCACGATGTGTTTGTAAGAGATAATGTTGCTTGGTGTGCCTGTATTTATGATGGAAAGGTTCACGTTGTGGATGTTAGCGATAAATCCAATACCGTTACCCTTTCATCGTTTAGCACAACCGGCAACTTCACTCATAATGTTTGGCTAACAGAAGATAGTCAGTACGCTCTTACTACAGATGAAATTGTTGGTGGTGCGGTCGGCATTTATGATGTCTCTGACCTGAACAATGTGAACTTGGTATATACCCATGTAACGAATCCAAGTCATATCCCCCATAATGTTTTTGTAAAGGGTAACTATGCTTATATCTCTGCATATGCAGATGGTATGGTTATGCTTGATATCACTGACCCAACAAATCCCAGTGTTGCATATCAATATGATACTTATCCAGGAGGTGGTGGATTTGTAGGAGCTTGGGGAGTCTATCCTTATTCTGAAATGGGATATATTTACATAAGCGATATTGGTAATGGTCTTTTTGTAATTGGACCATCATCTCAGAACTGGCTGTCTGAGTCTCCTACTATGGGCAGTCTGCCACCCGGCGGAAGTGATGAGGTGCAAGTTTCGTTTAGTGCTGAAAACATGAACATTGGAGATTATGAGGCCACCATAACTGTTCAAAATAGCAATGAAAGTAGTCCTGAGTCTATTGATGTTCCTGTTACATTAACGGTTCTGGGTGCTCCAAATATTGTGCTCCCAGGAGATACATTAGATTTCGGTGTTGTATTTTCCGGATTCGGTGACATAACAGAAACATTGAACATTCAGAATAATGGCAGCGGTACATTAGAAATATCAAGCCAAACATTTGACAATGAAAATTTTAGTATATCTCCAACATCTCTTTCTATCGAATCTGGTGGCTCAGCTGATGTCACTGTTACATTAGATGCAATAGATCCAGGTGACTATAGCAGTAATCTAACAATCCAATCTAATGACCCTGATAATGAGAGTGAATCTATGGTAGTTTTGGCTACCATAGGTACTGATCCTCCTTTGATCGTTGTCAACCCCTGGACGTTTACAGACACACTTGAAACCGGATTAACAAGTTCACAATCGATGACCATTACAAACACAGGAGGAGCAGATTTGCTATTTTCAATATCTGCTGCTCAGGATGAAACATTTTTAAACAACGTTATAAATCCCATATATCCCAACTTCACGCCCAGCTATCTGCGGCAAACTCATAATCATAGTTTAGATCATGACATTTACTATTACGATGATAATGGTATGTATAGAACAGGAACTCGATGTGCTACATATAGTCCTTCATTGGAAGAAATGAATAATACGCAATCCTCTGTGAGTGAATGGATTCAATCAGGACAATATGAAAGATCAAGAAACGTAGTAATTATTCCAGTTGCAATGCACGTTGTTAGATATGATGATGGAAGTGGAGGCATTGATGATACAGCTATACAGGCTCAAATGGATGTTTTAAATGATGCTTTTTTGGATCAAAATTTTCAATTTGAGTTAATTACCACAACTACAACTGATAATACATCGTGGTCAACTCACTCTTATGGAACCTCACAGGAATCAGAAATGAAAAATGCACTTGCTGTAGATCCTGCAAGTACTTTAAACTTTTATCTTTGTAATCTTGGAGGTGGGCTATTGGGGTATGCTACATTTCCAGATATGTATCCTGAAGATAGTCCTATGCATGGAGTTGTATGTCTAACACAATCACTTCCAGGAGGAACTGCAAGTCCTTACAATGAGGGGGATACAGGTACCCATGAAGTTGGACACTATGTTGGTCTTTATCATACATTCCAAGGAGGTTGTTCTGAACCTGGAGACCAAGTGGATGATACTCCCTATGTAGCATCTCCAAACTTTGGATGCCCTCAGGGTACAGACAGTTGTCCTCAGGAAGGAATAGATCAGATCGAGAATTTTATGGATTATACTGATGATAACTGTATGACAATGTTCACTCCTGGTCAAGCCGAACGTGCCCACAATCTCATGTCACTTTATAGACCGATAATTTACTCAAATCAAGGTGCTAGCCTGGAAGAATGGCTAAGTCTTGATCCAATGGAGGGAACTGTAGGTCCGGGTTCAAGCGTGGATGTAAGTGTGAGTTTTGATGCAGCTGGTCTAAATGGTGGTGATTACAATGCCAGTGTAACTGTTGGTAGCAATGACCCTTCTAATCCGGAAGTAGCAGTTTCACTGCAACTTACAGTAATTGGTGCGCCAGATATTGATCTTGATATGACTTCAATTGAATTTCAACCTATCTTTGTTAACTACACTGACACTTCAAGTTTTGTCATAAATAACACTGGTACAGATGTACTTGAGGTTTCCAGTATAACAGTAGACGATCCAGTTTTTACAGTTTTGACATCATCAGCCTCTTTGGCACCTGGGGAGCAGCAGGTGATTCAGGTAGTGTTCTCTCCAGCAAGCTCCGGAGACTTTTCAGGAACAATTACCCTTTCTACAAATGACTCTGATGAGGGAACAGTAAGTATCCCAGTTTCTGGTTCTGCCAGTGAGCCTCCTGTTATTGCGGTCTCCGTAGCAGCTTTATCAGATTCGCTTTTAACCGGCGAAACTTCCTCTCAAACATTTACCATCACAAACGGTGGTAGTAGTGACTTGAATTTTAGTATTGCAATTCAAGATGAGGCAACTCGTTTACGGCATGCACAAATAAATGATCTGATTGAGCACTCTGATAATTCAGATGACTACCCTCAAGGAATGTATCCACCCTTCATGGGGCAAGCCCCATTGAACGGTGTTCCTGTTTCTGAGAGTGATGAGCCTGCTGATTATGCCTTTTTGTTGCAGGCAAATGGTCACTCCATTGAAGCAGCAAATAATTTTGTAACTTCTTTTGATCTATCAACACCTGGAACACTGCCAAACCTTGGTTCAAATCCTGCTGGTGCTGGTTTTATTGGCGCTGGCTCTTTTGGAAAAGATGATCAATCCCATTATTATTTTGTGAGTCATAGCGGTAGTAATTTATGGAAGATTGACACAACTCTGATAACCGCTGAAAATCTGGGTTCGTTAAATACTGAAGGAAGTCAGACATTCGCCGGTCTTGCGGTGGATCCCACTGATGGTACGCTGTATGGAGTAACCACGGACTGTAACGCCTCCAACCTTGTCACCATTGATCCCGGGACTATGAGTGTGACTACCGTTGGGTCAACTGGCATTGAGTGTGCAATTGCCATTGCTATAGATGCTGATGGTGTTATTTATACTTACGGAATTAAAAGTGACAATATGTACACTCTAAATAAAGCTACCGGTACAAGTACAGAATTGGGTTCGATCGGGTTTGATTCAAACTATGGTCAGGGGATGAGCTATGATAGCTATAGCGGTCAGATATATATGGCAGCCTACAATAACTCAGCACAAGCAGCTGAACTACGTGTGGTTGATACACAGACCGGAGGGACTACGTTGATTGGTGGACTTGGGTCAGGTGGAAATCAGCTTGGATTTTTAACGGTTCCGGGTGAGTTTATTAATTGGTTGACAGCAGACCCTGCAGAGGGAACTGTATCACCTGGTGGAAGTCTCACTGTTACAGTAAATATTGATGCTGCCGGAATGAACGGAGGTGATTATTCATCTGATGTTGTTATATCCAGTAATGATCCTTCGAACCCTGAAACATCAGTAAATGTTCAACTAAATGTTACAGGTGCGCCAGATATAGCTGTTACAGAGTCAAATCTCAGTTTTTCAGAAACGTTTGTTGGATACAGTGACTCGCTTGAACTTTCTATAGAAAACTCTGGTACAGATACGCTATCAGTGACAAGCATAGCAATTGATAATGATATATTTACCCTTTCCCACTCTTCAGCAACAATTATTGCTGGAGAAGCATTGATGCTGGGAATCGATTTTAATCCCATATCTGCGGGTGATTTTAGTGGTACAATTACAATTGTCTCAAATGACGCTGATCAAGGTAGCATTGAGGTCAGTGTAAGCGGCTCTGCCGTTATTGCTCCTGTTGCTGGTGCCGATCCAACATCATTTTCACTTGCTATGGAGTCAGGAGATCAAAACACTGCACTGCTCACCCTTAGCAATACTGGTGGCTCAAACCTGAACTATAGTATTTCAACCTCTTCCTCCCGAGATGAAACATTTGTTGATATTAGCCCATTAGAGGAATCGGGAGCTATCCGCAGGCTTTTTTACAGTCCTCCTACCAGTTTCAATACCGAACCAAATATTACTCTTGAAAATAATAATGGTGTGGTTACAGATGGTATTTTTTGCGGTGTAGCCGAGCCAGAGCAAGAGGTCCTTGAAGAAGTGAGGAAAAGTCTGGACCTTTGGATGTCAACTGGAGGCTACCAGCCTGATACCAGGGACACCCCACTGATTCCTGTAGCTGTGCATGTCATACGCTATGATGATGGCAGTCACGATGTTGAAGATTCGCAGATATATGAACAGATAGAAGTTCTGAGCGCTAGTTTATCAGAACATAATTTCCAGTTTGAGCTTGTAAGTATAGATAGAACCGATAATACAGCGTGGTCTACTCATAGCTATGGAACATCTGAGGAAAATGATATGAAGGGGACTCTGGCTATTGACCCCGTTAGCACATTTAATTGGTATTTGTGTAACCTTCAGGGTGGACTCTTGGGATATGCAACATTTCCATTCATGTATCCTGAGGACAGCTATATGCACGGCGTAGTCCTCCACTCAGAGTCACTGCCTGATGGCAGTCTGGATCCGGCGTACACTACAGGAGATGTGGGTGTACATGAGGCAGGGCACTATATTGGTCTTTATCATACCTTTCAAGGGGGTTGCAATGAGCCGGGAGATGAGGTGGATGATACACCCTATTCAGCAGAGCCAAATTGGGAGTGTCCAGAAGGCCTTGATACTTGTCCGCAGGAAGGAGAAGATCCTATTCATAATTACATGTCATATAATACCGGACAATGCATGGACCATTTCACACCAGGTCAATCTGAGCGTGCCCACTCTCTAATGTCTTTGTATAGACCCACGATGTATGCAAACACATCTTCGAGTAATTGGTTAAGCATTGACCCGATGAGTGGTACTATTTCTCCAGATTCAGAAGTATTAACAACTCTTACCATTAGTACTGAAAATGTATACGCAGGAGAATATGCTACAAATATTAATGTTAGCAGTAACGACCCTGAAAACTCTGAAATTTTGATTTCGTTTGAGCTGAGCGTTACGGGAGTTGCAGAAATAGATGTTACTCAGGATACACTGAGCTATGGAAATGTATATGTCGAGAGCACAGAGACCCTGGACATACAGGTTTCCAATGTTGGTACTGATGTTTTACATGTTACAGGCTGGTCAATTGAGGGTGAAGGCTTTTCAAGTACACATGCCAGCTCGTTTGATATAGAACCAGGAGCAGATGAAAATATTTCTGTTAATTTTACACCGACTAGTTCTGGCGCCTATAGTGGAGTATTTAGTCTTGAAAGTGATGATGATGATGAGCCAACTGTATCAATCATGCTGGAAGGCACCTCAACATTACCACCATCTCTTAGTTTATCAGATACTACGATAAATGTAACTCTTGGACAGGGGGCATCTAGTCAAAGTAGTTTTCTATTAGCTAACAATGGCGGAGTAAATCTAAATTTTACAATTGAAGTGGGAGGTCTTGAAAATCTCGTAACCGAAGATTTTGAAATTGGATTTGGGAGTCTCACTGATATCAGTGATGCTGGAAATGGATCACCATGGGAAGTAGGCAATGGTCCTTTAGGTGCAAGTACAAGTTATGCATATGTTGATGATGATGGTGCAGGTTCAAGTGCTTCTGCTGCAAACAGTTTGTTGGCCTCACAGGTATTAAATACTTCTGGTCAGATGACTCTGGTGTTTGACAGCTATTTTCCACAGTATTCTGGTAATTGTGGCACTGGTTCTTACTCAGAAGAAGCTAAGATTCTTGTAAGTATTGATGGAGGAGAATATTCTGAAATTATGGTTCCATCATCTACTGCGTGGACAGAAACCTCAATAGACCTGAGTTCTCTATCCATAACAGGAAATTCCATACAGATTGTGTTTAACTATTATGATTGTGGTGGTAATTGGGGATATTATTGGGGGATAGATAATGCCAGAGTCATGGGTGTTAGCGGTGCAAATTGGCTTACACTATCTCCACTGGAGGGAGTACTTCCCACAGGTGATGTTCAAAATATTGAAGCCGTCATAAACTCTGGTAGTAACGAACCGGGTGATTATTCAGTCAATGTTCATGTTAGGGATATTAATTACATGTTAGATGAGACAATAATCTTTAATATGACAGTATTGGATTTTGTAAATACACCACCTGCACCTTTTGCGCTTGTCTTTCCATCAGATGGGGAGGTAGTTGCAAGCTTAGAACCAGTTTTACAGTGGGACCCCGCGTTTGACCCAGATTCAATAGATAATGTTTACTATACAATAGATTTTGGAAGTACAATTCCGGATCAGACAACCATTGATGCTGGGACTGATACATCCTATACTTTTGATCATCCATTAGATAATAATACTACTTATTATTGGCAAGTTAGAGCTAACGATGAGTATGGTGGAACATCCCAAAATATTGGTGGATGGCAAACATTTACCGTTGACTTGGGAGATGAAGCGGATGGTAGTCCAGTTATTACTGATATATCAGATGTCCCTAATGATCAGGGTGGAGTAGTATATATCACATTTGAGAAAAGCTATTATGATACAGATACGCTTCGTATAGAGTTCTATCAAGTTGAAAGATTGGATGATGGTATTTGGGTAGGACATTCAAATTATGCTGCATATGGTTCCGATATGTATACAGTTGAAGCGGCTACCCTAAATGATTCAACTGATTCTGATCCTGGGATAACAACCTTTAGAGTAATTGCTAATATGGATGAAGGGAATTGGGAAAGTGAATCTGCTGAAGGATATTCGGTTGATAATCTGATTCCAGAGATTCCTATAGATTTTAGAGGATTAGCAGGTAATGGATATAACAAAGTAGTTTGGAATCAAATAGACACTGAAGATTTTCAGTACTACTCTGTGTATAAAAATAATTCAGTTTTGGCTTATTCCATAGAAACAGAATTTGTGGATGTTAATGCTCCATTTAATGTTGGAGACATCTACCATGTTACTGCATCCGATTTTAATGGAAATGAGAGTGCACCCTCTGAGTCCTCTTCCTACGGTTTGTATCTCATGGATGTTAATATGAAATGGAATTTAGTTGGTCTTTCTTTTAATCTTGATTTACCGGTATACACTGAACTATTTCCCGGAGCCACTTCCAATTCTCTCTATGGTTTCGATGGCACATACTATCTCTCAGAGGATCTTGTCCCAGGGATTGGTTACTGGCTTTATTTTGAAACTGATTCTGATCCTGTTGTTTATGGATTTGAAATTGACCAGATGCAGGTTAACCTTTTAGAAGGATGGAATATTATTAGTGGAATTACCGGAACTGTTCCGCTTGCAGCAGTACTAGACCCAGATAATATTATTGTTCCCAATACACTATATGGATTCAATGAGACCTATTATTTAACAGATGAGATCATAAATGGTCAGGGTTATTGGCTAAATGCTTCAGCTGATGGATTGATTTCCTTATCAAATAATGCTAGTGCTAGGATTGTTAGTAATTTTATCGATATAACAGTCAATGCAAATACAATAAGCTTCAATGGTATGGATCTTTTCTTTGGAGTTGAAATTCCTGATAATGAGTTGATTAGCTACAGCCTGCCTCCTCAACCACCTACAGGAGCTTTTGATGTTAGATTTGAAGGAGATATGCGAGTGGTGAAAGAACAGGGCGAGATAAATCTTATGCACACAAATGATAATGTTGAAGTCAGCTATCATATTTTGGTAGATGCAGGTAAACATATGAATTGGGTATTAACCTCAGAAAATGGAGATGATAATATTCTTGATGGAAGTGGTGATCTTGTTTTACCCACTTCTGAAAAATTTTATCTGCAAAAAAAGGAAGCTATACCATTGACATTTGCTATTCATCAGAATTATCCAAATCCCTTTAATCCCGTAACAACACTTAGATATGAACTACCTGAACAATCTTTTGTAACTCTAACCATATTTAATATGCTTGGTACCGAGGTATCCACTTTGGTCAATGCGGAACAGGGACCGGGTTATAAGTCAGTTCAGTGGGATGCAAAAGATAGTAGAGGTAATCCTGTGAGCGCAGGTGTCTATTTATATCAGATAAAAGTGGTGAATGTTTCTAACGAATCCAATAGTGGGTTAGTCAAGACTCTTAAAATGATATTGCTAAAATAAATTCTATTGACAGTATTTTGTACTGTTAAGTAGTATTTTTTACCATTTTTGATTAAGCAAGGGTTGAATATAATTTATTTGGTTTAGTTAAACAGATCAATTGATTACTGTGTGTAGAATAAAATATTGAGTTTTAGTACCCAATTAAATTTCTCCAAATTATTTTTTCTTCAATTGGAAGTAATATGGTTCAATATTTTATACTAGTTCTATTTTTATCTATAGAATTAAAAGCAAATGAGGTCTTTTCATTTGCTGAAGAGTTTCCGCTGGTTATTTTGAATGGAGAGGAGATAACTAATGCTTTTACTGGAGGGTTGAATAAACCAAAAGTTCAGTGGCTTGACCATGATGAAGATGGTGATATTGATTTATTTCTTTCGGATATAGATGGGTACTTAAGGTATTATGAAAATCATGGTAATTCTTCTAACCATAATTTTATTTTAAGAAAATCACATTTTCAAAATATTTCTCCTGCTGGATGGTTTTCGTTCAAAGACTTGGATTTGGATGGAGACCTGGACATTGCAACACAAAATATTTCAGCCTTGTGGGGCGGTTATTCAGGAGTTCGTATTTACCAGAATACAAATAATGAATTTCAGATTTTGGTGGATACGTTATTGACAAATACAGGAGAACCTTTGTTAAGTGCTGTACAGTCAACTCCCACATTTGCAGATATTGATAATGATGGTGACGAGGATTTTTTTACTGGTAGTTTAGCTGGAACTGTAACTTTCTATGAAAATACAGGAATGGAAAATGGTATTCCAATTTATTCTTTAATCACTGATTTTTGGCAGGGACTTTCTATTATCGGTACCAGATCAACGGCTGATTCTATTCGCCATGGAGCCAGTGCAATTACTTTTATAGATTTAGATGGTGATAGCGATTTGGATCTTAGTTGGGGAGATTTTTTTCAACCGAGTTTATACATAATTTGGAATATAGGTACACCTGAAAATCCTTATATGGATATTTATAATATCATTACTGAATATCCAACTATGAATCCAATTCAAACAACGGGTCAGAATATGCCTACTTTTGCCGATCTGGATGGTGATGGTGACCAGGACTTGTTTGTAGCAGTAATATCCGGAGCGTATGGTACTCAATACATTGAAAATTTTTATCATTATATAAATATTGGTTCTGAAAACAATCCTATATATGAATTTGAGTCCAATGATTTTTTTCAATCATTGGACTTTTATTCTGGGACTGTAACAGAGATTGTAGATATGGATAATGATGGTAATATGGAATTATTAATTGGAACTGAGATAGATTATTCAATTTCGCCATTCAGGGGAAAAATAAAGTATTTTAAAAATACAGGACCACTTGAAAGTCCCGTGTGGGAATTACTGGATGAAGATTTTTTAGGCAATAATATAGGTTATAATCTCGCTCCATGTGCTGGAGACCTGGATGATGATGGTGACCAGGATATTCTTGTGGGAGATTACAATGGAAAAATATATTTTTATGAAAGAGTGGGAGAAGATCCAAATGAATCTTCCTATGAATTCATTGAAGAATTAAATGAAATTGATTTATCCGGGCGTTCACATCCGGAACTTGCAGATATTGATGGAGATGGTGATTTAGACCTATTTATTGGCGAGAACTGGGGTGTAATTCAATTTTATGAAAACATAGGAACTCCTGAAAATCATGAGTTTGTTTTTGTAACAGATAATTTTAATGATATTGATATAGGGGAATATAGTACACCAGAATTTTTAGATATTGATCTTGATGGTGATCTGGACTTGTTTGTTGGAAGTTTAGAGGGTACAGTTACTTTTTTTCGAAATTCAGGAACTGCAATCAATCCGATTTTTATTCAGGATAATTCATTAATAATTCCATACATTGGGGCCAGTGCAAATCTTTCAACTTACCACCTTATTGATTCAGGTGAGATTAACATGATTGCTGGAGTGTATTCAGGTGGTTTATATTTTTTGAATTTAGAACAATCTAATGCTCCTGAAATTTCAGTTACATATAATACAGGTTGGAATCTTGTAGGTGTTTCTATGAATGTTATTTCTTCACTTTATCCCGATGTATTTCCAGAGTCAGTTTCGGGGACTTTGTTTGGGTTTGATGAATCCTATACTCAAGAGTCTGAACTAGAGGTAGGAGAAGGATATTGGCTTTTTTTTGATGAAAGTGGTTCACAGATAATTTCAGGTGAGACTGTTGATTCCTTAATGTTATCATTATCATCGGGGTGGAATTTAATTTCAGGAATTTCCAGTCTCATCAATGTGAATCAAATCATTGATCCCGATAATATCATTATTCCTGGTACACTATACGGATTCAGTGACAGCTATGTACAGTCCAATGAGATTGAGCCGGGAAGTGGATATTGGATAAATGCAATTTCAAGTGGTGAAATATTACTTTCATCATCATCACTTTTAAATAAATTAAAGCTCTTTCAACCATCCGAAACTTTGAATACCATAGTACAAAATAACACGGTGCTATATTTTGGAGGGTCTGTTTATGAGGAAAATATTTTGAGTTTTAGTCTTCCGCCTAAGCCGCCTTCAGGTGCAAAAGACATCCGATTTTCTAGTGATACTAAACTATGTTTGATAGATACATGTGTAATTGAAGTTATGAACGATGGACAACCAATTATCTTTGATTGTAATATAAAAGATGGTGAAGATTGGGAGATTATAGATGAAAATGAAAATGTATTTGAGTGTGATGATACATGCGCTTTTGAAGCAAAAGATGATTCTGAATCTTTTGTGCTGAGAAAATCTACTTCAAATACAATTTCCGCCGAGTTTACAATTTTTCCTGCATATCCTAACCCCTTCAATCCTGTTACAACAATTCGTTATTCTGTAAGAACAAATGGCCATTTGGACTTACAGGTTTCCGATATTCAGGGACGGTTAGTAGAAGAACTAGTTAATGAAAATATTGCTCCTGGAAATTACAGTGTTTTGTGGGATGCAGGTGGATTCTCAAGTGGGATGTATTTTGTGGAATTAGTTTTTGAAGATTATAGAGAGGTACAAAAAATAATCTTTTTGAAGTAGAAATCTTTATTTTGAATATATATCTATATTTTTATTGTGATATTACAAATTGAGCAGTTTTTTGGTCGATCTCAAATATAGGTATTCTTTCAGCTTCCGTGTTTAAACCAAGAAATCTTAGATAAAATGGAGGGAATGATCGAAACAAAAGACGGACACTTGTAGTTGTATTTCCTTCAAAATTATCAGGAAGAGGAACTGTATAGTGTACAGATTTAGATCCACTCACTGGCAGAGTATAATCACTTAATTTGACCATATCAGACACACCAACATTTAATAATCCGGAATCACCTTCTGCATTATATAATACCGTATTGAACATTTGAAGTTGTGGATCAATTTCCCTGTCTGGATCAACATAAAAATCAGACACATCACCATTTTCATTCAGAAAGCCTGAAGAAAAAATAATATTTTCATTTACCTTACAGCTTAATTCAATCCAAAGTTGTCTTGCAAATGTAGTTCCTGTGGGAAACTTATGTCCAACATTATTAGAGATAATTAGGGATAAATTTAAAGTGTTTATCAAAGAGTCATGATATATATCATTGATATATACTTCTGCCGCTTCAAGAAGTAGAGCTTCAACTGCAGAATAATGCTCTGGATCTGGATTAGCTGTATTCAGTTGTACATCTACACCAGGGAAAAAATGCCTGTGCAAATCACTTCTCAAAGGTCCATCGGTTGCAGCACGACCTTCATATGTCTGCATATGACAGGTTTGACATTCGTTTCCCATTGCCTGAAAGGCAGTCCCTTCCCATTCAAACTGAGTAACTTCTGCATCGACCCCATTCACACTTAGATTGTGACAATTTTGGCAAAATTCTGATTTATCATACCCTGAATGGTATTCTGACGCATGATATTCATTTTCGATGGGATCATTGAGGATACTGTATCTGGTTCCATCTGTAAAAAGTTTAAAATCTGTTGTTTCAAAACTTTGTTCTTCAGTTATAACATTAGTGGGTTCGGGGATATGAGTTGCCATGTGACAAATATCACAGGTCACGCCCTCCTGTATCTGTAAGGGTAGAGCTTCCAAATCTGATAAGGAAAAAGACTCATGATTTGTAATTGCATCTGTGAGCGCAGCAACAGGGCTATGGCATTGAACACAGAAATCTCCCAATTCAATTCCTTTTTCTACATGAACTGCTTGTTCATGTTGTTGTAATTTTAGCCAAACCGGATCTTTAGCTGAATAAGCATGCATTGAGGAAGCCCATTCTGCAAAATGTGTTGGATGACAGGATTTACAATCTTCTGCTGAGCTGAAATCCTCTACTTTAAATTCAGTCTGATAAGGTCTAGATTGAATATCAGCTTTTTCTTTTCCCAAATCACTGCAGGAAAAAAAAAATAACCCAAAGAATAATACGAAATATTTAGTTTGAAATTGCCACACCTGTGGGCATTGGATTATCGTTGCTTCCGTCACCTAGGCCTATGGAATGTAAAAGGGTTTTGGTAGTTGTGTTGTAAATGTATGCAATCCCGCTTCCGGGGGAAGATACCACCAATATCTCGCTATCGCTAGACAATGCACACCCATGGAGCATATTCATGGTTTCATCTTCCATTAATATTGATTCTTCTGTTTCAAGATTTATTTCAGATATGGTATTTCCCATTCTATTTGTAACATACAATTTTGAATCATCTTCGGAAATTTGCATATGCCAGGGCATCATTCCTGTGTTAATTGATGAAAGTTTTTCACCTGTATCTGTATTAAAAACTAAAACTTCATTCGCTGCTGAGCATGAAACAAATAGCTTAGAATCATCATGACTCAATTCAATCTCCAATGCATTATACAATCCATCGTTTATGTGAGGAGGAGGTGCATCTGTGTATAAAGGAATATTTTCAGGTGTATAGGTATCATTTCCAAACTGATCTGTCTCAATTTTAAAAATATGTGAAGCTTGATTACTTGCTACCCATAAAATAGATCCGTCAGAATTTAGAGCGATTCCATGAGGAGAATCTGCACCTACATTTACAACACCTGTTACTTCCATAGATTGAACATTAATTTGATGAATTTCTTGAGATTCAGTGGACATTCCCATCATGGGCATAAAACGAGAAACATAAAGAAATTGATTTTCTATATCTAACGCCATCAAAGCCGGCATATTGCCAACTGTCACACTGCCAACTAGGTCATCTGATTTTAAATCAAATTTTAATACCATTCCGGTGGATATCAATGTGCAATACCAATATCCATTGATTTTATCAATTACCACATAGTGGGGAGAATCACTTACATTTGATAAATCAACATCTATATGTTTTAGTAATTTCCCTGAAATAATATCGATGACAGCAATTTTATCCTGTCCCTGAAGTGTGATATAGGCTTTTTGTATTTGCTCTTTTTCTTTATTATCCTCACATGATAAAAAAACAAACGATAGTAATAATGTTAAAATCAATTGATATTTGAATTTCATTTAGTTTTAGTTACTCCTTTCTTTTTTTACAATTAAATATTTACCTTTTTTCTAGTAGTGAATTAATAGAAACACGAAAATTTATCATTGAACAAAGTATAAACAAAATGTTAATCTGTCACCTGATATAAGTAATATATTGATAGTTTTTTAAACTATGTACTACGTTATTAAATATAATTTGACCCAATTAATGGACTGAATAAAAAATATTTTCAATTTTTTTGAAATTATTGGATTAAAGTTCGATGATTTATTTATGGAAAATGAGGATTTAGATATTGAAAAAAACTAAAATTTCTGGTGGAGTTGTACTAAACAAAAATAAAGATGTACTCATTGTCAATCAGCGTGGAAACAGTTGGTCCTTGCCCAAGGGACATACGGAAATCGGAGAGACATTGCTTGAAACAGCAAAACGTGAGATTTATGAAGAATCTGGGATTAAAAATTTAATCTACATAAAAAAAATAGGGAGTTATTCTCGATATAGAATCGGGTTGGACTTAAATGATGATCGATCAGAACTAAAAGATATTCACATATTTTTATTTAAAACTGATGAAATGAGTTTAAATCCCATTGATGAACATAACCCCGAAGCTAAGTGGGTTTTACCTGAAAATGTATCTGGATTCCTTACCCATAAAAAGGATAAATTATTTTTTGAAGAAATAAAAATGAAGGTTTTATCACATTGAGTTTATCATCATAAATATATTTAGAATATTTTAAAAGTAAAAAAATAAGGATAATTAAATGTCAATAATAATCAAATCAAAACCCATCTTAATATTTATCATAATTGGAATATTTTTTACAGGATGTGCGGATGAAAACGAATCAGATATTTCAGATGAGGATAGTGAACTCGCTTTGGAATTATGGAGCGAATTGGATGGGTATATAAACTGGCAACAACATTCTGACTTTACTGGGATTGTACAATCTTCAAGTGTCCACGGTGATTATGTTCAAATTTGGTTAAATGAAACTGCTATGTTAGGGATTGACTCTGGAGGATATTCATTACCTCTTAGTTCTATAATTGTAAAAGAAGGTTATCCTGATTCAACGGGGAACAATGTTAATAATGTAACCGTAATGAAAAAAATCACCGAATATGATTCAGAGAATAATGACTGGTTTTGGGCCTCATATAAAAGTTCTGGTGAAATTAATGATGCAGGTAAAATAAATAATTGTATTTCTTGCCACAATCCTGGGAAAGATTATATTCTGTTTGTAGATTGGTAAAAATTAAATGTTGATAAGCCTTTCAGGTTTTGAAGCAGAATTTGAAAAAGATAAAAGAGTTTATGAAAAGGGTAATATTGCATGCTGGTTCAAGGGCTATTATTTCTTTGAAAATAAATATTATGAAAGTCATTCTGCTGCAAACCACATAATCTCTAGATATGGTAGCTACGAATTAGAGAAAAATATACCAGAGTTTAACGGTATTTTTTCTGCTGTTATATTAAACAGAAAAACACAAACTCTAAAGATTATAACTGATCGAATAGCTCCTTCAAATCTATTTTATTCAAAACAAGGGAATTCATTTTATCTAAGTGATGATATTTATAAAATAAAGTCATTAATAGTAAAACCGCAGATAAGTATTGAATCTGCAATTGAGTTTTTACATTTTCGTTTTGTTTCAGGGAAATACACATTATTCAAAGATATATATTGTACAACACCCGCTTTAATTCTTGATATTTCTGTCGATGGAAGAGATATTAATATTTCATCGAAAAGATATTGGGATTATGATTATTCTCTAAAAGAGTACTCTATTAAAGAAGCTGAAACTAAATGCTACACCATTTTAAACGAGATTATCGAAAGATTTAACAGTCATATATTTAATGAAAAATCAATCGGTCTGAATCTGTCAGGGGGATTTGACTCAAGAACAATTTTAGGGTTGCTGCTTCAGAATAATATAAAGCAATTAAAATTCTTTACATTTGGTCATCCAAGTTGTGATGATATTATCTATACTGAACAAATCAGAAAGCAATTTGATTTGAATGGGCATGTGGTATCTGATTTAAACATATATGATAAATTATTTGATGAAAAATTTATTCAATCATTAACCTTAAAAATTGGACATCATTGTTATTATTTTCAAGGATATATAACTCAATTGTTTGAAAAACAATACGAAAATATTCAATATTTACTGACTGGAGATATAGGATTTACGATTGGTTTATTAATTAAGGATCAAATTCATTCAATCAAGACAAATGATGAAATGATTCATTTAATTTGTAAAAAAAACAGACATTTAAAACCGGTTGAAATTTCCAGTTTATTAAACTTTTCTGTTTCACCAAAATTAATATCACAAATCATCCAAAAACGTATTAAGGAAGCGATTGGAGATACTAAAGATTACTCATTAAAATATTATAAATGGTATCAGGAGAACCGTTTAAGGAAATATGCTCTTTCATCTTTTGATCTTTACTCTGAATATACAAAGGTATTGTATCCTTTTTTTGATCACAATTTCCATGATTTTATGTTTACAGTGCCCCACACTATACGAAGAAATCAACGAGTCTATCTGAATACGATTGCAAAACATATTTTTAAAAATGAATTAAAACCTTTATCTCAAATTCCATATCAGGGAAGAGGGAAATATAGATTGAATAAAATAAACGAATATGCTCCGATAAAAAAGAACAGCTTAAATATGATTATAAAAATGTTAAACCCTTTTAGAAAAAACTCCAGGCTAAACAGTTTGCATCCAATTTCATATTTATGGAACAAACAAAATGAAAAATATTTGGGGAAAATAGATGGAACTATCAATTTTAATTCCAAGATCTTAAATAAGAAATCTTTAAATAACATCATCAGAAAAAGGGAAAAAAAACATATGTTTATCCAATATGGATTATTGATTTTACTATCGTTAATAACATTTGAAAAAATAAATCCTGATTGTAAAGTATCAGATATTCGAAAAATATAATTTTATAGTAATTTATGAATAAGCAAACAAAAATTGATTTCATTGACTTGGTACATTCTATCATTTCCAATTTTATTGATGAGAATTATGGAGACATAAAATCTATTTCCTCTGTACCAGATCCAGATACACTAAGCAAAGAAATAGATTTTACATTAGGTAATAAACACTCACTTGATCAAATGAAAGGATTTATTCACCAGTATTTGGATTACTCCATCAAAACAGGAAACATCCATTTTTATAATCAGCTATTTTCAGGTTTTTCTACCTTGGGATATACTGGCGATGCCATTGTAGCAGCTACTAACGCTTCTATGTACACCTATGAAATGAGTCCGGTGGCAACACTAATGGAGAATGAATTAATAAAAAAAATGTGTCAACTTATTGGCTATGATAATGGTGGTGGAACCTTTGTCACAGGTGGCAGTAATGGGAATTTTCTTGCTCTTTTAGCTGCACGGCACAAGCAAAATCCAGATTCAAAGATAGAAGGATTGTTTAACCAGAGACGATTGGTGGGTTTTGTTTCAAAAGATTCTCACTATTCTATGTTGAAAGCAGCAAATCAGTCTGGAATTGGATTGAATAATATCATCCAGATACCTGTTGATTCTGATGGTAAAATGAGATTGGACTATCTCGAATCAAATATTGAAAAAGTTAAAAGTAAAGATGACATACCTTTTTTTGTTGCTGCAACAGCGGGAACAACAGTAAGAGGTGCGTATGATTCAATAAATGAAATTGGTGACTTGTGTGAGTATCATAATATTTGGCTTCACATTGATGGATCATGGGGAGGTGGTGTGTTGTTTTCCAGTAAACATCAGCACTTAATGAGTGGTTTGGAAAAGTCAGACTCTTTTACTTGGTGTGCGCATAAAATATTGGGGGTTCCGATTATTTGTTCTATGACAATGTTAAAGGATAAAACTATTTTAAAAACGATAAACGAGGTTTCAGGTACCGATTACCTATTTCATGATGATGGACATATGGATTTAGGGCGTTTATCGTTACAGTGTGGTAGAAGAGTAGATGTACTTAAACTGTGGCTGTTTTGGAAGTATTATGGTGATTCAGATTTAGAAAAACAAATTGACCGACTATTTGATTTAGCAAGTTATGCAAAGAAAAAAGTGGTTGATTCTCCTATTCTGGGTTTAGTTCCGCCTGTAGAGTTTTTAAATATCTGCTTTCAAATAAAACCAAAAAATATACCCGATGAAAATTTGAATTCCTTTAATATATTGGTAAGAAATCAACTAATCAAAGAAAAAGGTATCATGGTAAATTATGCAAAAATTGGTGAAAATACATGTATTCGATTGATTACAACAAACTTAGACCTGCAGAAAACACACATCGATTTATTCTTCGAAAGTTTACATGCTGTTGTTGATGAGTTGTTAAGTTAAAACTGGCTCAAAACTTATATTTTCAGTTTTTAATTTACTGAGGTAGCCTTTTCAATGCCCCCTTTTTCATCAACCGATCTAAGCAGAAAAAGTCCTATTATAAATAAAATGACAACAATGGATACCCCGGCGCGTTGTGAATTGAATATTTCGGTAAGAATTCCCAAACATAAGGGCCCGATAAATGCTGTCATTTTTCCTGAAAAAGCAAAAAATCCGTAAAATTCATTTTCTTTTGATTTAGGGGTGAAGCGACCCATAAGAGATCTGCTGGCTGCTTGGTTCGGTCCTGAAAAAATACCTACTGAAATTCCTGCGATCCAGAATAGCAATTTAGAGTTTGCAAAGATCGCCAACAACCCTGCAGCAGTCAGACAAATGAGAGTGATCTGAATAGTTAACTTTCCACCTAATTTATCATCTAAAAAACCAAATATAAATGCGCCTATTCCAGCTGTAACATTTAATACGATTCCAAAGATCATGATTTCCTGAAAAGTAAATCCAAATGTACCTGCAGCATAAATTCCTCCAAAAGCAAAAATAGTTACCAATCCATCATTATAGATCATTCTTGATAGAAGAAATTTTATAACCTGTTTATATTGTTTTAATTTTTTGAATGTGTGGATAAGTTCATTAATTCCGGATAAAATATTTAGTTTGGATCTTTTATAGTGTTCTTTGGTTTTAGTATTAATTATCAAGAGCATTGGAAGGCTGAAAACGCTAAACCAGATAGCAACAAGCAAGTTTGTAGCTCGGATATGTTCCCCTGTCTCCTTTGAAAATCCAAACCAAGGGATATCAGGTTGAACAAAACCAACTAAGGCAACAACTAGGCAGAGTAATCCACCTACATATCCGAAGGACCATCCATATCCTGAGACTCTACCTATTTTGGTTTTCGGAGCGATTTCTGGAAGATAGGCATTATAAAAAACGCTCCCTAATTCAAACCCAATGTTTGCAATAATAAACCAGGTAAGTGCCTTTATCACTTCACCAGGCATAGTGTAATAAAGCATTACGGATCCAAAAATACTCAAATAGGTCATTATGGCAAGAAATGTTTTGCGGAGGTCTGATTTATCAGCAATTGCGCCCATGATAGGGGATGCTATCGCAACAATTATTGCTGTCAATGAGACTGCCCTCGACCATAGTGCAGTACCGATAATTTTATTTTCTGCTATTGCTTCAGTAAAATATGTAGCATAAATAAAAGTAACCACAAGAGTTGTAAATGAGGAGTTGGCAAAGTCATAGAGTGACCAAATAAATATATTTTTTCTATAATTATCACGCATAGATATTAAATATTTACAGTTTAATTAGTTGATTAGCTGTGAGCTCTTAAGATTAAATAGACTCTACCAATTTTTTTATATCATCAATATCATTAATGGATTTATTTGCTAAGTATTCCAAATGAATAGTCTTGAAAATAGAAGTGATTTGAACTCTCTTAATAAATGATGTAATCGTTATCGGGATGTGTAGCGTTTTTGCAGCCATGATCTGAAAAGGGAAATCAATATCTGTTGTAGGAGTATGGTATCCAGTTTGAGAGTCGTTTTTTAATGATAGCCGAACAGCTTCAATATCTTTCAGATAAATTCCCTTACGTTTTTCCCAAGGTGCAGTTATATCTGCAATATCGAACAAAAAATTGTAGCCATGCCTAAATGAATTAAGAAAGTATTGTCCATATTTATTTCCCTTACAAACAGTATAAAGATAATCACTGATAGTCTTTTGCATCTTTTCAATAAAATGTTTCCATATAGAAAAGTGAGAGCGATATAAGAAATAACCATAATCAGTATAAAAAGAGTTTTTGGTTGTAAAAAATGATTTCACTTCATAAGAATATTTTTTGAGTTGATTTCTTATTTCACCTGGAAACAAATGATAATTTGCAGTCCGGGGGGCCCCATCTTTTAAAAAATCATTGGGTATCACAATCTCATTAATATTCAATGAATAGACACGTTCAAGACCGGATATTTTTAATTGAATAAAAGCCCCCAGATCACTGATCTTTATAAGATTATTTAGTGCTTTATCAAATTCAGGAAGTGAGATGATAGAAGCAATATCAGATTCTTTTGATAGCTCTGGAAAAAGAGGAAGCTGGCGGGGGTCGGTCAAATCTTTAGCCATTATAACTTGAGTTTACACATATTATAAACATCTGGCAATATTTTAGACATCCTGGTATTAATATCATTTATAGATGGAAAATCTTATTAGAATACTATAATATGGTTTCAGTACAATTTTTATTATGATTTGATTATCCAAAATACTAAAAAATAATTTGATCATTTGGTTCATTCTTTTTGATTTACTTTTAAGGACTGTGGTAAATTCGATTTTATGTGCGGGAATATTACCAACAAATGGAATCATAAATTTGTCTCAGTTCTACATTAAAAAGGTATTTTATGTCAGAAAATATTAAAAAAATTAAAGAAGTCGAAAAGGTAGTTATTCGTTTTGCTGGTGATTCTGGAGATGGAATGCAACTCACGGGGTCGCAGTTTACAGAGACCACTGCAGTAATGGGTAACGATTTAGCTACATTTCCAGATTTTCCTGCAGAAATTAGGGCTCCCGCTGGTTCATTGGCAGGAGTGAGCTCATTCCAGATTCAATTTAGTAGTGATATTATTCAAACTCCTGGAGATGACTTGGACGTTCTTGTTGCAATGAATCCTGCAGCGTTAAAAACTAATTTGCAGGATCTGAAACAAAGTGGAATTATTATTGCAAACAAAGCAAATTATTCTAAAAAAAATCTGAAACTTGCGGGATGGGAAACAAATCCTCTGGAAGATGATACATTGATGGGCTATCAGTTAATTGCTCTGGACATGACCAAAATAGTTTCCCATGCTGTCGAAGATATGAACCTCACTTCTAAAACTGTGTCTCGTAGTACAAACATGTTTGCTCTGGGATTAATGTTCTGGCTATATGACCGTTCAATGGATTCAACCATATCCTTTTTAAATAAGAAATTTGCAAAACGTCCGGAGTTGGTTGAATCAAATATAAGGGCTTTAAAATCAGGATATCATTATGGAGATACTGTTGAAGCAATTCAGTCCTCTTATAAAGTTCCGAAAGCTAAATTTGAGCGTGGATTGTATCGAAATATAATGGGAAATCAAGCAGTCTGCTACGGATTAATGGCTGCATCGCAAAAATCAAAATGTAGATTGTTCTATGGTGGTTATCCAATTACACCAGCAAGTGATATCTTACATATTTTATCAAATCATAAAAATTTTAAGGTTAAAACATTTCAGGCAGAAGATGAAATAGCCGCTATTATGAGCGTCATTGGTGCTGCATATTGTGGGTCTTTAGGTATAACAGCTACCAGTGGCCCCGGGATTGCTCTCAAATCCGAAGCAATGGGCCTGGCAGTCGTAACAGAACTTCCGCTTGTTATTGTAAATGTCCAGCGGGGAGGCCCCTCAACTGGGATGCCTACAAAAACTGAACAGGCAGACCTACTCCAGGCGTTGTTTGGACGAAATGGTGAGGCACCAATTCCGGTCATTGCTGCTTCAACTCCGGTGGATTGTTTTAACGCAGCTTTTGAGAGCGCCAGAATAGCGATGGAATATATGACTCCCGTGGTTCTCTTATCCGATGCATATGTTGCAAATGGTTCAGAGCCTTGGTTAATCCCATCGATGGAAGACCTCCCTGAAATAGAAACTCATATTAAAAAAGATGGTACGAAATTTCAGCCATTCAAAAGAAATGAGGAACAATTAGCAAGAGATTGGGGCCTTCCGGGCACACCGGGTATGGAGCACCGGGTAGGTGGACTCGAGAAAGATGAACATACGGGTAATGTAAGTTATGATCCTATAAACCACCACCGAATGACAGAATTAAGGTATGAAAAAATAAATAAAATAGCTGATTCAATTCCTGAGATTGTACCACACGGTGCAAAAAGCGGAGATATACTTGTTTTAGGGTGGGGGAGTACATATGGTGCAATTCGGACAGCTGTTAATGAGGCGATTAAAGATGGTAAATCAGTTGCACATGCCCATTTAAGTTATTTAAATCCTTTCCCCAAAAACTTAGGTGAAATTCTTTTAAAGTATAGATATATATTGATTCCTGAAATGAATTTTGGTCAATTGTTAATGCTGATCAGGAATAAATATTTAATCAATGCAAAAGGCTTAAATAAGGTACATGGTAAGCCATTTACTGTCAGTGAAATTTATTCAGGCATTAATGATATTATCGGAGATTGAAAATGAGTCAAGTAAGTGAATCAACATTAACTCGAAAAGATTTTATTTCAGATCAGGATGTAAGATGGTGTCCAGGATGTGGGGACTATGCAATTCTTGCACAAGTACAGAAGGTCTTTCCGGATTTGGGAATCCCAAAGGAGAATTTTTTGATTGTATCCGGTATAGGATGCTCGAGTCGATTCCCATATTATATGGATACATTTGGTTTTCATTCTATTCACGGAAGGGCTACTGCTTTAGCAACAGGCGCCAAAATGGCAAACCCAGATTTGTCTGTGTGGGTTGTAACCGGAGATGGTGATGCTATGAGCATTGGTGGAAATCATTTTATACATATTTTAAGACGGAATTTGGATATTAATATTTTACTATTTAATAATGAGGTTTATGGTTTAACAAAAGGACAATACTCTCCAACCTCATCCCAGGGACATATCTCAAAATCTACACCACTTGGAAGTGTGGATTATCCTTTTAACCCACCACAGCTTGCTTTAGGAGCAGGAGGTACTTTTATTGCCAGAGGAATTGATAGAGAATTGAAACATTTGAATCAATTATTAAAAGAAGCCCACAATCATTCAGGGACATCATTTTTAGAAATATATCAAAATTGCTGGGTATATAATGATGGGGCCTTTGCAAATTTAACCGAAAAAGAATTAAAAATGGAAACTCAGTTAATATTAGAACAGGGAATGCCAATGATTTTTGGAAAGGATAAAGATAAAGGAATGAGACTTGTAAAGGGAAATTTGGAAGTGGGAATGATTGGTAAGGACTGCAAAATGGAAGATATATTGGTCCACGATGAAAAAAATAAAATTCATGGATTAATGTTAAGTGAGTTGACCCATAAAGACGGTTTTCCTACCCCAATCGGTATAATTTATCGAGAGGAAAAACCACCCTATGAGGAGCTCCTGCTTAACCAAATACAAAAAGCAATTCAAATCCAAGGGGAGGGTAATCTGGATTCTTTATTCCAAAATGGGCATACCTGGAAAGTATAGAAATTGATTATGATAGATATTTTTGATGATGAAATAACTCAAATGGAAGAAAATGAAGCTAGTACTGATTCCATATTTTCTGAAGCTATTCAACTAAAAGACCCTGTCCGTACACTTGCAAAGGAATGTGTCACCCGCTCGGAAGATAATTCATTAGAAGAAATTATTGATTCATTTCAAAGAAATTCCACCAGTTGTATAATATTAACCAAAAATAAAAAAGTCAGCGGAATATTTACAGAAAGAGATATTGTTTTAAATGTACTAGGGAGAGGTTTGAATTTTAGTGAGTCAACAATACAAAAATATATGACTCCTGATCCTCACACACTCAGAATGGGAGACCCGGTTTCTTTTGCTTTAAATATGATGGTTGATGGTGGCTTTAGACATATTCCTCTAGTTGATAAGGATAATCAGCCAAGGGGAATAATCAGTATTATGGATATTGTGGAACATTTGGGGTACGTTTTTCATAAAGAAGTTATGAATCTTCCACCGAGTCCACTAAGGAAACAATCCAAACAAGAGGGAGGTTAAATTTTCCAATCAAATTCTGGTGATTGATAAAAGCATTCAAAGTATATGTCTGTAAGAATTGAAAAGGACTCCATTGGCGAGGTCCGGGTTCCTTCTTCTTCTTATTGGGGAGCTCAAACACAGAGATCTCTGGAAAATTTCAAAATTGGCAATGAACATTTTCCTCGGGAATTTATTCGTGCTTATGGAGTATTAAAAAAAGCTGCTGCCAAAGTTAATTCTGAATTAGGATTGCTCGAACCCTCATTGGCAGAAGCAATTTTAGAATCATGTGATGAGGTCATAGAGGGGCAATTGGACGACCAATTTCCGTTAGTCGTTTGGCAAACAGGGAGCGGAACCCAAACCAATATGAATTTTAATGAGGTCATTGCCAATCGGTCCATTGAAAAATTGGGAGGGAAAAGAGGGTCAAAAGATCCTATTCATCCCAACGATCATGTGAATAAATCGCAGTCGACGAACGATACATTTCCTTCAGCAATAAATATTGCTGCTTCAACAAGTTGTATCGAGCAATTGATTCCCTCACTTGAAAAATTAAAACATTCCCTTCAAATAAAAGCTGAAGAGTTTTCAGATATTATAAAGCTAGGTCGTACCCACCTGCAGGATGCGACACCATTGAGCCTGGGTCAGGAAATTTCAGGGTATGTATCAATGGTAGAGCATGGTATTAGTAGGATTAACCGGGGACTTACAGATTGCAAAGAATTGGCAGTTGGCGGAACAGCAGTTGGAACGGGTTTGAACACTTTAGAAGGATATGCAGATAAAATGGCAGATGAAATTACTAAGCTCACTGGAATTCAATTCAAATCTGCATTAAATAAATTTGAAGCAATGGGAGGGCAAGACTGTATTGTTGAGTTATCAGGAAGTTTAAAAACTCTAGCAGGTTCATTATTTAAAATAGCAAATGATATTCGACTTCTCGCTAGTGGTCCAAGGTCAGGAATAGGTGAATTGGTACTACCTGAAAATGAACCGGGAAGTTCCATAATGCCTGGCAAAATAAATCCTACTCAGTGCGAAGCTCTAACAATGGTGTGCAGTCAAGTTATAGGAAACGATACTACGATCTCAATTGCTGGAGCTAACGGACATTTTGAGCTAAACGTATTTCGACCAGTATTGGCTTTTAATATCTTACAATCTATAACCTTACTAGCTGATGCATGTGACTCCTTTTGTGATAATGCCATTAATGGGCTAAAAGCCAATGAAAAACGAATTCAGGATAATTTACATAATTCTCTTATGTTGGTAACGGCGTTAAATCCCTATATCGGCTATGATAAAGCCGCAAAGGTTGCAAAAAAAGCTCATCAGGATGGAACATCTCTCAGAGAATCTGTCATAGAGCTAGGCTATTTAAGCGGAGAAGATTTTGACCGATTGGTACAGCCTAAAAATATGATCTCTCCTTCAAAGAGAAATTCATAATTACTGGAACTCTGCCATTCGGATTCCGTATGGAGAGAATAAAATCCAGATTGGACCCACTTAAAAATATTTAATGAATTAGACTCATTTTTTCATGAGAAAAATTATTTTGCACTGTAGTCTCCTTATTCTTGGGATTACACTTATTGTGGGGATGTACATTTTATACCTTTCAATAGACCTACCATCAATAGAAAAATTGGAGAATTTTGATCCCGACCTGGTTACCCGGATATATTCTAGCGATGAGGTAGTTCTACATGAGTTATTTTTTCAGAAGAGAGTATTCACAGAGCTTAGGGATATCCCGGAAAATATGCGTCAGGCGACCATAGCCTCTGAAGATAGAAGATTCAGGGAACACTGGGGGATTTCGTTAAGAAGTGTAGCCCGAGCAATTGTTGTGAATGTTCTATCTCTAAGTTATCGTCAAGGATTTAGTACACTATCTCAGCAATTAGCTCGCAATTTATACAAATCTATTGGATTTGAGGATAATATCACGCGAAAGATGAAGGAAGTTATAACTGCTATTCAGATCGAGCGTACCTACACCAAAGACGAAATATTAGAAATGTATTTGAATACCGTCCATTTTGGACACGGAACTTACGGAGTTGAATCAGCAGCAAAACGGTTTTTTGGGAAATCAGCTTCAGAATTGAGATTAGATGAATCTGCTCTTTTAGTGGGATTGCTACCTTCTCCAGCAAAATATTCACCTATTCGATATCCAGAGAAAGCTCTGGTTCGTAGGAACATTGTCTTAAAACTAATGCTAGATCAGAAATTTATTGATATAGAAGATTACAATCTCTATCTCGAGAATGGATTGGATAGTGTTATTGATAACCCACTTCCAGGAAAGGCACCTTATTTCACAGAATATGTCCGCAGAACTCTCGAGAAAATTGATGATGAGTTGGACGTTAACATCTACCGAGATGGATTGAAGGTTTACACAACCCTTGATTCTAGGTTACAAGAAATTGCGGAAGAGATGGTTATGAAAACCATTAAAAGAAATCAGGAGGTTTTCAATGAAAATCTATTTAATAACCACAATAAATTTTCTAAACTGGGATATTTTGGGATATATTCTGAAGATTCTGTGAAATTGATGATGCAGGGAGAAGCAGAATTATACAAAGAACTGCGGGATAAACTCTTGGTACAGACAGCATTCGTTGCTTTAGATCCAAACTCTGGAGGTATTTTAGCAATGGTGGGTGGTCGTCCAGATTATCATGACCAGTTTAACAGATCAGTACAGGCAGAACGGCAACCCGGGTCTGTTTTTAAACCATTTGTATATGCAACTGCGATAGATAATGATTATCCTGTAACAACTCAATTGCTAAATCAGCCGGTTGTACTTAATGTCCAAAATGCTAGTGGAGATTGGGAGAAATGGATGCCCAGAAACTATGATGAAAGCACCGGAGAGCTGACGACCCTAAGAGAAGGGTTGAGAAGATCTTTAAATTTAATTTCCGTTAGACTTGTTCAGGAATTGGTGCCCGCAAGAGAAGTAAAAAATACAGCACAGAGACTGGGGATTTCCACTGATATTCGTGCAGTTGATGCAATTGCTTTAGGAACTTCCGAGGTTATTCCTCTAGATGTCATTTCTGCATATAGTGTGTTTTCCAGTGGAGGAATATATTCCCAGCCCTATGCCATAACTCGTATCGAGGACAGATATGGTAATGTCATTAAAGAATTTCATCCAGTACAGGAGGAAGTCCTTCGCCGCTCAACCAGCTATATGGTAACAAGTTTATTGAGGACCGTTATGGATGCGGGAACGGGAGGAAGTGCACGTTGGAAATATAAATTTTATTCTCCCGCTGCCGGAAAAACAGGTACAACTCAGGGGTTCAGTGATGCCTGGTTCGTGGGATTTACACCCCATCTAGTCGCAGGTGTATGGTTTGGAATTGATGATTATTCAATCAGCTTGGGACAAAAACAGGATGGGAGCAGGGCAGCTCTCCCTGTGTGGGCAAGGTTTATGAGGGAAGCATATAAAACCTTGGGTTTAAAGAATAATGATTTTAAGAAACCGGATGATGTTGTTCATGTAGAAATATGTACTGAATCTAAACAGCAGCCGCACAGCTTATGCACTGTTGAAAAAGAATTATTTATTAAGGGAACGCAACCCGGTGATATATGTAGAATCCATAAAAATTAAAAATACATTAATTGCTATTGAAAATTAACTGCTCAGTTTTTTGAGACTCTCCGATTGTAACTACCTTCTTCAATTTATTTTCTGCCTTCACTAATTTTGATTTATTTGAATTAAAAATTCTGAATAGAGGGTCACCCACTCTAACTTCGGTTCCAACCTTAACAAAACATTCCAAACCTGCTGTTGGATCGATGTTATCATTAGATTTCATATAACCACATCCTGCTAAGGCACATGCAATTCCGATTGAATAGGTATCCATAATTTCGACAAACCCTGACTTCTGGGATGCTACGATCAATTCATCCGATGGAATATGTACGTAATCAGGTTTGAGAAATGAATCAGAATTTCCACCTTGTACTTTTACCATTTCTACAAATTTTGAATATGCTGATCCATCATCCAGTAGAGTATTCAGAATAGCTCTAGACTCAATAAAGTTTTCCGCTAATTTGCCCTGCACCATTAATCTAGAAGCTAGCTCAAGAGTAAGTTCTAGAGTGTCCTTAGGTCCATTTCCCTTAAGGCATTCAAGTGCCTCCTTTACCTCACACCAGCAGCCTGAAAATTGACCCAAAGGCTGGTTCATATTAGAAAAAACTACATCAGTAATTATCCCTGAATTTTCTCCCGACTCTTTTAAAAGGGTTCCCAATATTTGTGCATCTCTGTAGGTTTTCATAAATGCACCATTTCCACATTTTACATCCAAAACCAATCCATTCAATCCTTCAGCAATTTTTTTACTCATTATGGATCCTACAATGAGGGGGAATGACTCCACTGTCCCGGTGGCATCGCGAAGAGCATACATTTTTTTATCAGCAGGACAAATATCATCGGTTTGTCCAATCATCGCAATACCAATGGTTTCTACCTGTTTTTGAAATTGGGTTAATGATAAGTTAGTTGAAAATCCGGGGATGGATTCAAGTTTGTCTAGAGTCCCGCCTGTGTGCCCCAATGCTCTTCCACTGATCATGGGAACTGCAATCCCTGCGGCAGAAAGAAGTGGAGCAATAATCAAAGAAATTTTATCACCTACTCCACCGGTACTGTGTTTATCTCCCACAAAAGAATCTAAATGAGAAAAATCCATGTGTCTGCCTGAATGTACCATTATATCAATGAATCCGCTCAATTCTTCGGCTGTCATTCCATGTATACAAACTGCCTTTAACCATTCAGTCATTTCACTATCAGATATTTGATCATTCACATAATTATTAATAAAGGATTCCAGTTCCCCTTTGGAAGCAGCTAATCCTTTTTGTTTTCTGTAAACTATTTCCAAGTTAGCCATTTGTTTTCTTTTTTCGTAATAGATTTGGCATCTGGAAGGGAGCTCTTTCCCGCACCGTATGTAAAGTCAAATAGAGACCCACAATTAATAATAGAAAATTTGGCGTCCATAATCCAATGAACGGGCTAACGATATTTCTGTCTGCCATATCCTCCCCACCAATAAGAAAAATATAATAAACTATAAAAAATCCAAGACTTAAACTGGTACCAATGGCAAAACCACCTTTTTTGGTGAGGACTCCCAAACTTGCACCTGCTATAGCAAACAAAATACAGGCAAAGGGAAGGGAAAACTTCTTATGAATTTCCACACTATATTTGTTGATATTTCTGGAATAATTCTTAATTAGATTAAATTCATTCCTCACCTGACTTTCTAAGCGGTTTAGCCGCCTCAGTTTTTTTTGTTTTTCATGGTGTGTCAGAGTTGTATCACTCTCCACTAACGATTTGCTATTATCAACTATACTTTTCCCTATAGCTTCTGAAGCTGGAAAAATACTGTCTCCCATAGCTCTTTCAAATGACCGGGCAAGACGCTGATGTATCTTGCTAATTCGATCCCCATAATATTTTTTTCTTTCAAGCATGGATGGGATAGTCATCTCTCTATCGGTTCTGCTAGAGGAATCTCGGCGATTTAAAAGTAGATCATCCGCGGGAACAGTTATGACATGTTTCATAAATTCAATTCGTCGATAATTTTTATAGTTCTTTAGATCCATTTCGTGGATTTCCCCATCAAATAAAGTTAGGATAAACGCATCTTCAATAGTGGATAATGTTCCGGTGTTTGAATGAATACTGGTTTGAACTTCACGATTATTTTTACTGAAAATACGTACATCTTCCATGATGTCATCTCGTTTTCCTTTGATGATCATACTATAATCAGGGATATCATCAATAAAATGCCCTGGATTGATATTCAGCCCTGGTCGTTTACGATAAATATCTCCCGATAAAAGGCGCGCCCTGAAGTTCATTTCTGGTAAAATAAAGTTATTAAAGTAAATCAATATCATACAGATTGTAATTCCGAACAATACTGCAGGCCTGATTATGGTAAGAAAACTGATTCCTGATGCCCTCATAGCATTAATTTCGTTATCCTCGCTCATTCTCCCGAATGTCATTAGCGCAGCTATAAGAACAGCCATGGGTACTGCAAGCGAAACTATCCATGCTAGGTTAAAAAAGAGGTACTCCAAAATGATGGGAAGATCAATCCCTTTTCCTAAGAAACGATCCACCGCTCTTAATAAGAAATTGGTAAATAAAATAAAAATTATTATGAGCAGAGAATAGCAAAATGGAAGAAAGAGCTCCTTTTGAATGTACCTGTTCAGTAGACGCATAGCAGAAATTACACTTGAAAATGATTTAATGATTACAGCTGTTTTTAATTGTATTTTGAATAGAAACCCATCTAAGTTCGCCAGCTTCATTTTAATTAATTTGGAGACGATGGTGGGTGTAGCTCAGCTGGTTAGAGCACCTGGTTGTGGCCCAGGAGGTCGCCGGTTCAAGTCCGGTCACTCACCCCAAATAAAGATTTCGGAGTGTAGCGCAGTCCGGTTAGCGCACCTGCTTTGGGAGCAGGGGGTCGGGAGTTCGAATCTCTCCACTCCGACACTGAAGAGTAAAAAGAAAACCCTATCTTAATTGATGGGGTTTCTTTTTCTATGGTATGGTTTCAAATTCAGTCTAGTATGAGAAATTATTGCCATATTTCCACAATGAATACTTCCACAAGGTTCAAAACTTCCACAAGGAACAGTATAAAAACTCAACCTAATCGTGGATTTGATCTATAATAGGGATGGGGTATACTGCAATCCCCCACCCACCCAGACCTTGGGGGGGCACCCCCTTTGATTTAGATATTACCACCTCTCACATAAAACAAGGGTAAATTAGTTGCAGATTGAGATAAGTAGGGATTTAGAGGTAATTTTCAGCAACTTATTGTAGGAGAATTAATGCCATTTAACTTTGCTGAACTTCAAACCAATTTATGGACTGCTGCAGATAATTTAAGAGCTAACTCAGACCTTAAGTCTCAGGAATACTCAACTCCAATCTTAGGCTTAATCTTCCTCAAATACGCTGACAATCGCTTTATAAAGGCTAAGGATAAAATAGGCTATAAGCAAGATTCTAGGATATCTATTGGACCTGAAGACTTTAAAGCAATGGGCAGTATGTTCCTTCCTGATGGTGCTCGTTTTTCAGAGTTGGTTGAACTTCCTGAAGGAGAAGATATTGGAGCCAGAATCAATGATGCTATGAATTTGATAGAAGGTGTGCACCCAGAATTAAAAGGTGTGCTTCCTAAAACCTACAACACCATGGAAAGTGCACTACTATCTGATCTGCTTCGTACCTTTAACAGCATCCCATCGGATCTGGATGTAGATTTATTTGGAAGAATCTATGAGTACTTTTTAGGCAAGTTTGCAATGTCTGAAGGCCAGGGTGGTGGAGAGTTTTATACTCCAGAATCTTTAGTAAAGCTACTTGTCCATGTGATTGAGCCTTATCATGGAAAGATTTACGATCCAGCTTGTGGTTCAGGGGGTATGTTTGTTCAATCAGCCAAGTTCCTTGAAGATCACCAGGGCAAGGCAGCAGATGATATAAGTATCTATGGCCAGGAAAGGGCCACTGCGACTTTAAAGCTGGCAAAGATGAACATGGCTGTACATGGTTTATCTGCTGATATACGCTCTGGAAATTCTTACTACGAAGACCCTTTTAACTGTGTAGATAAGTTTGATTTTGTTATCGCCAATCCACCATTCAATGTAGATGGTGTTAAGAAAGAGAATATAAAAGATGATCCACGCTATCCCTTTGGAATTCCTAAACCTGATAACGCTAACTATCTATGGATCCAGAATTTCTATAGTGCATTAAATAGTAAGGGAAGGGCTGCATTTGTTATGGCTAACTCAGCAGCAGATGCTAGGCATAGTGAACTTGAGATTAGAAAGCAGATGGTAGATAGTGGTCATGTAGATGTGATTATTTCTGTTTCTTCTAATTTTTTCTTTACTGTAACGCTTCCTGTTACCTTATGGTTCTTTGATAAGGGCAAACCAGAAGATAGGCAGGATAAGGTTCTCTTTATTGATGCCACCAAGATCTTTACTCAGGTAGATCGTGCCCATCGTGCCTTTGAACCTGCTCAGTTAGAGTTTTTAGCCAATATCGTTAGGCTCTATCGTGGGAATGATCCAGAATCAGATCTGGGCAGTAAAGATGAAATGAATAAGCATTTTCCTGATGGTGAATATGTAGATGTAAAAGGATTATGTAAAGTTGCTATCTTATCTGAAATAAAAGAGCAAGGCCATAGTCTAAATCCTGGTAGATATGTTGGTGTAGCAGATGAGGAAGATGATGGGGTGGATTTTCATGAAAGGCTATCAGAGTTGAATGAAGAATTGGAGAAGCTAAATGCAGAAGCTAAAATATTAGAAAAACTAATTGGCCACAATATTGAAGACTTATTGGAATGAATACTGAGGGAAAAATACTTCAGGAATTAACTTTAATGATAAAGAGAGGTATATCTCCTGCTTATGTAGAAGAAGGGGTCCCAGTATTTAATCAGAAATGCATTAGAGGTAATAAATTAGACTATAGCCTTATCAGGCATACTGATAAAGGAAGAAAAAAAATATCAGATGAAAAGTATTTAAAGAGATGGGATGTGCTTGTAAATTCTACAGGAGTTGGTACTCTTGGAAGAGTTGCTCAATTTAAAGATCAAGATAAAATTGCAACAGTAGATTCTCATGTTACAATAGTTAGACCTGACTTAGATAAAATATTTGGTAGCTATTTTGGATATTGCATGTACAGGATGCAACCTATTATTGAGAACATGGGGGCTGGTGCAACTGGGCAAACAGAATTATCAAGAGTTAGACTTGGTGAAGATTTAGAGATACCTTTACCTCCATTACCTACTCAGCAAAAAATAGCATCAATCCTCTCAGCCTACGACAACCTAATCGAAAACAACACCAAACGCATCCAGATTCTAGAAGAAATGGCACAAAGGATCTACAAAGACTGGTTTGTGAATTTTAAGTACCCTGGACATGAGAATGATAAGTTGGTAGATAGTGAATTGGGAATGATTCCAGAGGGGTGGGAAGTGAAGAAATTTGGTGAAATTTTCGAGATTAAGTATGGTAAAGGATTACCCACTAAGGATATACAAAAAACAGGGCTGTATCCAGTATATGGTGCAGGGGATGTTATTGGATACTATGATAGATATGTCTATGAAAATAAAATTGCATTGATAACTTGTAGAGGTAATGGTAGTGGAACTGTCTGGAGAACAAGAGAAACTGCATTTATTACTAATAATTCATTCTTAATTGTTCCAAAGAAAGAATTTGAGTTTTTAGAGTATCATTTAGTTGAGCAATTTTGCAATAACATTAATATAAAATCTGTTATTACTGGGTCTGCTCAGCCTCAAATAACTATTACTAATTTTTCAACAATCGATTGTTTACTGCTACCAAGAAATATATCATTAAAATACTGTAAGCAGTTTAGAAGTGTATCAGAACAAATAGATAATCTTTATGGACTGAATAAGATCCTCCTCCAAACTCGTAATCTACTACTCCCTAAACTCATCTCAGGCAAAATAGATGTATCTGATCTGGATATAGACACTTCAATACTCAATGACTAGAGAAGAAATAGAACGAAAAATTGGAAATTCATTATCACTATCTGAGTTTAGACTCGAATACCATTGCTTACTGCAATTACATGACCTAGGATGGGAATGTGTTGATGCTGAACATGAGACAGAACACGCATCTCAATTAGGAAGACAGGACCTGGGTGAGGTTGTTCTCACCAAATATTTAGAACCAAGACTACAGTCCTTAAACCCTAAGGCACCAAAAGCTGCACTGGACCAGGCAGTACAATTTCTGGTGGGAGATCGCTCTGTAATGCAGACAGTAGTTGCTAATAGGGAGATATATTCTTCGTTAAAAGAAGGGGTAAAGGTTACCTACCTGGATAACCATGGAGAGCAGCAGACAGATCGCATTAAGATTATCGATTGGAAGAAGCCCAGCAATAATCATTTTCTGATTGTCTCCCAAATGAAGATCAGGGGTAACCTTGGCAATCGCATCCCAGATCTTCTTGGTTTTGTAAATGGTATCCCATTGCTATTTGTTGAGCTCAAAGCAGCTTCTGTAAACATTAAGCATGCCTATGATGATAATCTTAGAGACTATAAAGACACAATACCCCATCTTCTTGCTTATAATGGATTCTGCATGCTTTCTAATGGTATTGAAGCAAAGATTGGCAGTATCACAGCTGGCTGGGAGCATTTTGCAGAGTGGAAGAAGGTAAGTTCTGAAGAAGAAGAAGGTAAAATAGATGTAGATACACTCATCAATGGTACCTGCCAGCACCCAAGGTTTCTAGACATCATAGAAAACTTTATTGTCTTCCTTGAAATGCAGGGTGGCCTAGTAAAAATAGTCTCTAAAAATCACCAGTATTTGGGTGTAAATAACTCCATGTCAGCTGTGCATCAACTGCAAGATAATCAGGGCAGATTGGGGGTATTCTGGCACACACAGGGCAGTGGTAAGAGTATATCGATGGTTTTCTTTTGCCAGAAGGTATTAAGAAAGGTTCCAGGAAACTGGACATTCGTTATTATCACAGATAGGACAGAATTAGATAAACAGATATATGAAAATTTCCAGAATGCTGGTGTTATTAATGAAGCCAAGGTACAGGCCAGATCCACCAAAGGCTTAAGAAAACTCTTATCTCAAGATCATCGATACATTTTTACCCTTATTCATAAGTTTCAGACAGATGATGGTAGTGAGCATCCTGTATTATCTGACAGGGATGATATCATTGTGATCACAGATGAAGCCCATAGAAGTCAGTATGATCTGTTAGCATTGAATATGCGAAATGCACTTCCTAATGCAGCATTTCTTGGGTTCACAGGCACACCACTTATTTCAAATGAACAGCAGAAGACCAGGGAAGTATTTGGTGATTACATCAGTATCTACAATTTCAGCCAATCTATTGAAGATGGTGCTACTGTTCCACTTTTTTATGAAGATCGTATACCTGAAGTACAACTTAGTAATAAATATTTCTCCAACGAATTGAACGAATTAATCGATGAAGCAGGTCTGGATGAGGCCCAAGAGGAAAAGTTAGAACGCAAGTTCTCCCAGATGTATCAGGTGGTCACTCGTGATGATCGACTTGAAAAAGTCGCTGAGGATCTAGTAGATCATTATACCAGCAGAGGAAATCGTGGTAAGGCCATGGTAATATCAATAGATAAATCCACTGCTGTAAGAATGTATGAAAAGGTCCAAAAATACTGGATCAAGTATCTGGAAGATTTTAAAGAGAAGATCACACAGGCTGCTGATAAAGATAAGGAAGCTCTCCAGGATATTTATAATTACCATTCAGAAACAGATATGGCAGTAGTGGTTTCATCATCCCAGAATGATGTGGCTACTGTAAAAGCGAAAGGTGGAGATATAAGACCTCATCGTGAACGCATGATTAAAGAAGATTTGGAAACAAAATTTAAAGATGCTGATGATCCTTTTAGAATTGTCTTTGTCTGTGCCATGTGGATCACTGGTTTTGATGTGCCTTCATGCTCCACCATGTACATTGATAAACCTATGCGTAATCATACTCTGATGCAAACCATAGCCAGGGCTAACAGAGTATTTAAAGATAAAGTTAATGGCTTAATTGTTGATTATGTAGGCATCTTCAGGCATTTAGAAAAGGCATTATCTATTTATGGAATACCTGGTGGTGGTGGCGATGATACTCCAGTAAAACACAAGGATGAATTAAAAGCTGAGTTAATCTTAGCGATTGATCAATTGATGGAATATGTGGATGGTTTAGGTGTTGACATAGATAAGGTAAGATCTGCTGAAGATACAAGCAGTCGCCTCAGATTATTCATGGATGCAAGGGATACCTTAGTTCAAAGTGAAGATGTTAAAAAAGAATTTCTAAAACAAGCTAACCAGGTTAAAAGACTCTATAAAGCCTATCTGCCAAATAAGATTGATAAAGCATACGCAGAAAGAGCATATCATTTCAGGAAATTAGTCAATGCTATTCGCTCTCTGGATCCTGAAGTCAATATTGATGAAGTGATGTCAAAAGTAGATGATTTGCTGGATCGTTCCATTATTGGTTACGAATTGCCAGAAACTGAGGGTGATGAAAAGTATTACGATCTTTCACAGATAGATTTCGCAACACTAAAGAAAAAATTCGAATCAAGTAGGAAAAAACGAACCCATACAGAAGGGCTTAAGAATTCTCTAATTGCTAATATTACTCGTATGAGTCAGGTTAATAAAACACGAATGAATTATATGGAAAAGCTCAATGACCTCATTAAGGATTATAATGAAGGCGCTAGAACTGTTGAATATGTGTTTCAAAGGTTGGTACAGCTTGCAGAACAGCTTAAAGAAGAAGAAAAGCGATATATTAGAGAGGAGTTGGACAATGAAAAGGAATTGGCCATGTTCGATCTACTTACCAAGCCTGAACCTGATTTAAGTGCAAAGGAAAGAAAGGATGTCAAAGCTGTGGCAAGAATTCTTTACGATAAACTAGTTGAAGGTATTCTGACTCTTGACTGGCGTAAAAAACAGGAAAAGAAGGCAGAAGTACAGGTAGCCATTAAAACGATTCTTAATGATGGTCTTCCAGAGATTTATGATAGGCGAATATTTGATGATAAAAGATCTGCAATTTATGACTATGTATATGAGTGCATGTAGAGAACTGACTATTGGGAAGAAATAAAAAAAGGAGTTAATTATGATTGAATATTCTTTTAGTGAGGAAATCCTTGTTGATTTAGATAAAAATATGACCCCACCTTACTGCTTTATGTGTGGGAATGAATTAGACCATGATAATTATTCAAATAGTTGTAAACATCTAAAATTGGTTTACTCAAATGAAGGTATGGAACTTGTTTGGTTCAATATAATCAAAGACTTGATGAAAGATTTTGATGATGAAGGTGAGGAACATGAATATGATTATTTATGTCGTGTCTCACATAAATTAAATGATGAATATTTAATGATTACTTCATCGGGTTGGAGATCGGGAATAGATGTTCATTTCGTATTTAGTCATACTTGAATATTAATTGAGTCTTAAAATACCATGAAATTGAAAAGAAATCAAAAAATATGGCTTCCAACCCCAGATAATATTAATGAGGATCATATCTATAATTTTATCATTCTAAATGAAAATGAGAAACCTCCAAAAGACTATAAGGAATATTTGTCATATTTGGAGAATCATCTTAATAGATTAAAGAAAGAAGCTTCAAAAGAAGAATTAAATAAATGTCAAAAACATTATGAACACTGTTATGATTTTGAATCAAATGTTCAAGATGAAAATTTTGTTGTAAATCTTTTAAATAATCCTCCATCAGATACACTTATATTTATGTTAGAATATATTTCCGAACATATTGATGGGGACATATCGTTAGACAAATATCTAATAAAAGATGTAAAAGATTTTACTTTTCTTCAATGGATACAGGGAATGAATGAGGACATAATTTGTCCATATTGTGAAGAGCTAAATGGTAATTGTGATCATTTTGTTGGTAGTAATAGTGGTTATTATTCTATTAATTGGGATATGAATGGATTTGGTTTTATTAAAGAACTCACTGAATATCAGGAGGATTATTATAATAAAAGCATTATTACAATAGATGACATAATCAATAAAGCTAAAGGCTTGAAAATAAAACAATATTTGGAAAAGGTGCCTTTAGATGAAAATTGTGTAGATGAAGATTTATTTTGGGAGCTTGGAGGAATAATTATTGATTATGATTTTGATGGTTATAAGCCAGGAGATGGGGATTTATTAAAATATGCATTTATTGAAAATGAAGATAGGAAATGGATTGATAAAGAGATGGAGATATTTGAAAAAAGGGTTACTAAGCTATTGAAATTAAAAGGTATAGAGTATTAATTGGATTCTACATTAAAAGTGGGGATGGGGTAAATTGAAGAGATGAAACCAAGGAGATAAAATGAAGAATACTAGTTTAATTATTATTATTTTATTACTAAATATTAGTTTTTCTCAAAATGATAATTTGATTAATAGATATGGAAATGATATTTTAAGCGAATCTCCTATTAATCCTATTCCAAAAGAAATGACCTTTGATGAATATCAGGATATGAATAGAAGATTAAATGTCGGTTTACTTCTGGCAGCTATACCTATTCCGGGAACGATTCACCACTATGCTGGAGAAAAAAAAATAGCAAAAAATATACGTTGGGTCGCTGCTGGAAGTATATTAGCTATCATTGGAGGCGCGATGTCAATGAAAGAAGATGGCTGGAGGAAATCACCTTATGACATATATATTGAAAACCCTGGAACAGATGATGAGAAAAGATACCAAAAGATACCAATAGGTGAAACCGGAGGAGCAATTGACTATAAATATGTTGAATTGGGAAAAAAGTACTCTGGTATGTCTTTTCTAATCCCATTGGGGATAGGTGTACTGATTGGAGATTATTTTTATGATTATATTTATGGAATCAGAATTATTGAAAGTAAGAGGGATAAAGTACGTTTTAAATATGGAAAGACTTTAGATTTTAGTTTTACCCCAACATATGATTTAAAAAATAAAACTGCGGGAATTAATTTTACTTACGATTTTTAAATCAGTTTGAAAACAATATGAATTTTCTTAATTAACCAATCCCTAAAGCAATTATAGAAGAGTGGGAGAAGGTGAATAGCCCACCTCTTTGTAAAAAAGTGGGGATGGGGTAAAAGTAAAAATTATGAATACCATTCTAAAATAATTTTGTACATTTTGGAATGAATAATATTAATTAAAGGAAAAGTATAGTGGAATTAAAAGATAAATTGAATTTATTGTTGAAGTTTCTATTTTTGGCTGTATTTACGTATGGTGTAATTAGCGTCACATGCTGTAAGAAAAGTTGTTCAACTTCTTGTTCAAAACAGTCGGGACAGGTTACCTCATGTGGGAAGCAAAATGTTAAGCAACCTTGCGATTCAGGTTGGGATAAACCATGTTGTAAGAAAAGTTGTTCAACTTCTTGTTCAAAACAGTCAGAGCAAATTGCCTCATGTGAGAAAAAGAAGGCTAAGCAGTCTTGTGGTACAGATTGCGTTAAACCATGCTGTGCAAATAAATAGATTTAAACTATATAAATTTCTAAAAGTCCCACATTCGTATTATTACCCACCTCTTTGTTAAATATTGGCGATAGGTGATAAATTGAAGAAAGTTTTGCATTTGGGTTGGTGGGTAGCTTTAGACAGAACAAATCAACTTTAATTGATATGAAGGTGTTTGGTACAGGGTTTGGGCGTACAGGAACAATGTCCCTAAAAATTGCATTGGAAAAATTGGGAGTGGGACCATGTTATCATATGAGGGAGGTTGTCTCGCACCCATCTCACATAAAAATTTGGTATGATACTTCTCTAGGGGATGCCCCAGACTGGGGTCGTCTGTTTAAGGGATACAACTCTGCTGTTGATTTCCCTGTATGCCTATTTTATAAGCAACTTGCAGATAAATTCCCTGATGCAAAGTTTATATTAACCTTGAGAGATTTTGATAGGTGGTACACAAGTACATCCAATACTATCTATAAAGTACCCAATATCCTACCAAAGTGGTTTGAACGTCTGGTTTACCCCATCCGATTATTTATAGCAATGCAGGTTAACTTAATTTGGGTTGGCTTATTTAACAATAAATTCTCTGATAGAGACTCTACTAAGGTATTCTTTCATAAACACATAGAGCTGGTAAAAAAAACGATTCCCCCCGATAAATTACTAATCTATCATGTAAAAAAGGGCTGGGAACCATTATGTGAATTTCTTAATGTTTCTGTACCTGATATGCCTTTTCCAAAGGTTAATGATACAGCTGAAATGTTGCGTAAACTAGCGCTGATCAAATCGCTTCCATATGTGTTTATTTTAACTATGATAATTATTTTAGCAGTAATATTTATATAAGGCTATTTATATATAAATAAGATTCCACCTCTTTGTTAAATATTTGTTATAGATTAAATTAAAGAGATGAAACGCCTTTTACTTATATCATTAGTGTTAAAAATAATTTTTTATTAACTATAAAGAAAAAGATATGAAATTATATAGAGTTTATGGGTTAAATGGGTGCAGAATGCTTCTCAATGATAAAACTACTAAATATAAAATTACTAAAATAGATATAGTACAAGATATTGTTAATAATTTTGGAATTTCTATATTGAATACATTTGATAATGTACATACTCATAGTAAGAAAGTATTTAAGAAAAAATTTAATAATATTAGAGCGCAGGGTATTATTATCGAATTCCTTGCAGACTATGATAGTAAGTTTGATTATAATACAGTTTTTAATAAAGAACATTGTATAGTAATACTTGACAGTATTACTGACCCTCAGAATCTTGGCCAGATTATTCGTACCTGCGAATGCGCTGGTGTAGATTCTATAGTATTACCTAGTAATAGTTCGATATCAATTACAGATACAGTGCTGCAGATAAGCCAGGGAGCTTTTACAAATGTGAAAATATATATTGAGAAAAATATCAATCGATTTATTGATAAAATAAAAAAATATGATTTCTGGATTGCAGGATTTGAGAATAGTATATCAGCATCTAATTGGTTTGATATAGAAATGAAAGGCAGAATATGTTTTGTTTTTGGGAGTGAAGGTAAAGGTATTAAATCTTTAACCCTTAAGAAGTGTGATTATATTGGGACCATCCCAATGATTGGTAAAATAAACTCTTTAAATGTTTCAGCCTCAGTGAGCGCTATTCTTTTTGAAAGAATTAGACAGATTAAAACTCAATAAACCTAACATATTTTTTATTATAAGAGATTTTAAGGTAATTAATCCACCTCTTTGTAAAAAAGTGAGGATAGGGTACCTTGAAGAGGTAAAAAACTAATTAATCAAAAACCTCAAAAGGTAAATTTGAGATTTATTTCTACAGCTAAATGGGAGTAATTTCCTACATGAAGCTATTGAAAACGATTCGATTTATTACATTGTGTTTTCTTTGCATATTTAATTTTCAATTTGTACAAGCACAACCTGTACTAAGTTGGGCTCAATTCTATGGTGGTAGCAGTTGGGATGAAGGACATTGCGTCAGAGAAACTTCAGATGGTGGGTTCATTATTGGGGGCCTAACTATGTCCTACAGTGTAGGGCTATATGATGTTTATCTGCTCCGCACCGATCATAATGGTGAACTACTTTGGACACAATCCTATGGTGGCACCGGTTGGGACGAAGCACGGGTAATTCAAGAGACATCTGACGGCGGCATTATCGCTGCTGGACGAACTACATCATTTGGAAACGGAGACAGTGATATTTATATAATCAAAACAAATGAAAATGGAGATCTCCTTTGGACTCAAACTTACGGCGGAATAGACTATGATGATAGCCAGTGGATCGGAGAAATTCCTGGAGATGGATATATCATTGCCGGAGAAACATTTTCTTATGGTCACGGCGGGAGTGATATCATATTGATAAAAATTGATTTGGAAGGGAACCTGATGTGGTACGAAACCTATGGAGGGGCACTTGATGAAGATGCACAGTGGGCACAGTTCACTTCTGATGGAGGCATAATCATTACTGGGTCTACCCAATCCTTAGGTGCAGGAAGTGATGATGTATTCCTTATAAAAACAGATATGCAAGGGAGCATGATATGGTCAAATACTTTTGGGGGGGCAGAGGCAGATCTCAGTCTTTCCATTATAGAGTCATCCTCAGGAGGTTATGTTATTGCAGGACAGACAGAATCTTACGGAAATGGGAATGATGATGTATATTTGATCAGGGTTAATGAAGCTGGAAATTTACTGTGGCAAAAAACTTTTGGTTATGATCAGGCTGATGCAGCTTCTTCAATTGTTGAAACTTTAGATGGTGGGTTTGCTTTTGCCGGTGTACTTACCACAGATGAAGGAGGATTTGATTCATGGGTCGTGAAAACAGACGCCCAAGGAGATTCACTTTGGACACAGGTTTATAGAAGCGGTCCCGGATGGGATACATGGGACATTGCATTTTCTATTCAGCCTACTATTGATGGTGGTTATATTGTTGCAGGTATGACAGGTCTGTATCAAGAATTCAACGTTTTACTCATGAAGTTAGCCCCTGATTCCAACCCGCCATCTTCTGTTATAAATGTTCCAGATGATTTCCCTAATATTCAATCTGCCATCGATAATGCCATTGATGGAGATACTGTCCTTGTGCATCCTGGAGTTTATTTTGAAAATATAAATTTTAGCGGAAAAAATATTGTGGTGGGTTCTCTATACATGACCACTGGGGATAGTTCATACATTTCTCAGACAGTTATAGATGGAAACGAATATGGAAGTGTTGTTCTATTTGAAAATGGAGAAGATTTTTCATCTGTTTTGAGAGGATTTTCTATTACAAACGGTAGCGGAACCATTCTCATAACACCAAGCTATGGTGGAGGAATATTTTGTTATTTTTCAAACCCTACGCTTCAGGATTTAGCCATATACAACAATCACACTGGTTTAATTGGTGTTGGAGGTGGTTTAGCATTGTATAATTCAAATTCCCTCATTGAAAATGTAACTATTCATGGAAATTCGGGTGCTGGCGGAGGTGGAATATTTGGATTCAATTACAGCGGTATAATCAGGAATAGCAAATTGATAGATAATTGGACCTTTGGGAATTTAGATGCTGGTGGAGGTGGTATGCTATTTCAGGAGTCAAATCCTCTAGTTGAAATGGTTTTTATTCAAAATAATTCATCAGGAGTTGACGGCGGAGGAATTGGCTTAACGGACTGTGATGCTATAATGAACAACATTACACTTGGGAATAACTCGGCAGAAAACGGCGCTGGAAGCATTTATCTTTTTCAATCTAATTTGGCTCTGAATAATTCCATTCTATGGAATGATGAATTGGATTATGAAGTACACTTTCATGATTTTGAAAATTGGGGGACTTTCACAGTTTCTTATTCAGATATTCAAGGTGGGATGGATGCCATAGGTAACAGCGGAATGGGCACTGTTGTTTGGGGAGAAGGTAATATTGAAAATGACCCATTGTTTGTAGACCAGGAAAATGGCGACTACCATCTGCAGGCAGGTTCCCCCTGTATTGATTCTGGAGACCCAAATATGCCGTTTGATCCGGACAGTACAGTTTCGGATATGGGAGCTTTTTATTTTCATCAGAACACTGAACCACAGTTAGTTGAGATATTTTATATGGAAGACTGGAACCTGGTAGGCCTACCTGTGAATGTGGAAAATGCTTCATATTACGCTGTATTTGCAGATGCAATAGAACAAACACTTTTTTCTTTTGGAGAAGGTTATACTCTTGCAGAATACTTGGTTCCAGGAATTGGCTACTGGCTCAGATTTCCTGAAGATGGAACAGTTTCAGTTGAAGGTCCTCTATTTGGTGAAATACTCGTTCCTTTGAATGAAGGATGGAATCTCATGTCTGGTATTTCTGGAATGATCCATACCACTGATATAATTGATCCAGACGGAATTCTTATTGAAAACACATTTTATGGTTTTAATGGAAGCTATTTTCAAACAAACAATTTAACTCCAGGACTGGGATTTTGGGTTAGGGCGTATGCTGATGGATCGGTATATTTAACTAGTATAGGACAATCAACAAAAGTGTCCGGCACCCAGAATCTGAATATACAGGATGGCAATAAACTGGTTTTTTCAAATAATAAAGGGTATTCAACTACCTTACTGATAGGACAGTCTATGAATAATATGAATCCTTTAAGCTATAGTTTGCCTCCGGTACCTCCTTTTGGAGCTTTTGATGTCCGTTTTGCTGGAGACTTAAAATATTCTGAAAATGGCGGTGAGATACTTATCCAGAATATTCATTATCCTTTAACGATCCATTATGATGGCATAAGCTTAATTCAAGATGGAGCGGAATGGATACTTTCCAACACAGAAAGTGGACAGGAGTTTCCTATCTGTGAAAGTATGGCTGTTATTCATAATCCAGTTTCAAAACTTTCATTGAGGAAACAGACTGTATTGCCCTATGGTTTTACCTTGCATCAAAACTTCCCTAATCCTTTCAATCCCATCACAACTTTAAACTACGACTTACCTGAGGATGCCTTGGTTAATCTTAGTATTTACGATATGATTGGAAGAGAGATAGCTCAACTGGTAGACACAAACCAAGAGGCGGGCTTTAAATCAGTACAGTGGGATGCCACGGACAGCATGGGTAGACCTGTGAGTGCAGGAGTATACCTATACCAGATAAAGGCAGGAGCGTTTATCCAGATCAAGAAGATGGTGTTGTTGAAGTAGATTATTTTTGTCAGTTGATAGGTAGATTCAGATATGGTTAAGCGCATAGCACTACTAATGCTTTTCGGTTTGGTTTTAAGTCAACAAATGATGGGTGACCCTAGTCTGCATTATAAAAATTACAAACCTGATCCATCTGACTTAATTATTTCTCGTTCAGATTACGCAGATAAATTGTATGGATTTTGGTTGGGCCAATGTATTGCAAATTGGACCGGCTTAGTAACCGAAATGGATAAGATCGGAAATATTGGTGAAATTAAAACAGGTAAATTTTATACTAGAGAAGATTGGGGTAAGCCTGATCAACCTAATATCTGGAGTGATGGTAAACTCAGTAATTTATCACCTACCATAGATTTTGTATTTGTAGATGAAGGCGGTATTTGGGGATCTGATGACGACACTGATATAGAGTACATGTATCAATACTTGCACTATGTAAATAAATCCAGCATTTTAAATGCAGATCAAATAAGGGATGGCTGGCTCAAACATATAAAAAAAGAAGAAGAAAACTATCTTTGGGTTTCAAACCAAACTGCTTTTGATTTAATGTATCAGGGGATGACTCCGCCAGCTACAAGTGCACCTGAAAATAATCCTAACTATGAGATGATTGATGCGCAACTTACAACAGAAATATTTGGTTTTTTTTCACCTGCTCGTCCTGATGTTGCTTTAAAACTTTCGTATTTACCTATTCGGACAACTGCGAGGTTAAACGCAGAGTGGATTTCTGAGTTTTATGTGATAATGTATTCTCTTGCATCTTATGAAAACATATATAAAAATATTAAAGATAAAATTTTATGGATGGCGAAACAGGCTCGGAAGAGATTGCCCATGGATTCATATTCAGCTAAGATGTTTGATTTTGTAAAAACACAATATGAAGCAAACATCCCCTGGGAGAAAACTAGAGATATGGTCTACCATAAATATCAGGTTATGCAGCATGATGGATATGACCTAACTTCAAAAAATTTACATTGTAATGGTTGTTTTGCTGCCGGAATAAATTTTGCTTCCAGTATTATTAGTTTGTTATATGGTGAAGGTGATATACAAAAGACCATAAAGATAGGAACTTTATGCGGATGGGATTCTGATAACCCTACATCTACATGGGGAGGATTGATTGGGTTCATGATAAGAAAAGAAGGAATTGAAAAATCCTTCGGAAGAAAGTTTGGCGATAATTATAATATTCACAGAACTAGAATTGGTTTTCCAAATAAAGGTATGGACACATTTTCTAATATGGCAAAAATGGGAGTATATGTTGTAGATCGCATAATTCAGGAAGAAATTGGAGGAGGCATAGATTTGGAAAAAGATTTGTGGTATGTTCCTGATATAGAAATTAACATAACCTCAGGCTTATTAAAAGATGAGTAGGTTGGGGTAATGTTGAATACAACAAATAAAAGGCTTTAACTCATAGCATTAGTATTAAATACCGATCAGTAGTAATGTTTTTAAATTTAATTTCATTAAATATGATTCAATGGTTTTCAAAACTAATTGATTTTTAAAAGGAACCTTTTATGCCAAAACTCACAATATTGCCTGATAATAAAACCCTGGAAGCACAGGATGGAGACTTGATTCTTGATACCACACTCAATAATAATATTGCCCATGCTCATGCTTGCGGTGGAGATGGTAAATGTACCACCTGCAGGATATTGGTCTTGGATGGTTTAGATCATTGCTCATCCATTTCAGAGAAGGAGAAAATTATCAAACAAAAAATACATTCCACTGAAGAGTTTAGATTGGCTTGTCAGACTCATATCCATGGTGACATGACTATTCGAAGACTTGCCCTGAATAAGGAAGATATTGAAATGACTTCTACTCTAGAGGGCAGAGACTTAGGACGTTTGGGTGTGACAAAGAAGATTGCAATTTTATTCAGTGATATTCGTGGATTTACTTCTTTTTCTGAAAAAATAACACCTTATGACGTTGTTTTTATACTCAATCGTTATTTTAACAGAATGGTTACCATTGCTGAATCCTATGGTGGTAGAATTGATAATTATATTGGCGATGGATTAATGGTTCTATTTGGGATTAATGATGAGCCTGAACCTGCCATAGCTGCAGTGCAATCTGCTCTGGATATGTGCGATGAAATTGATGATATGAAACCTTATCTTAAAACCATGTATGGAGAATCATTTGATATCGGAATTGGTATCCATTTTGGCGATGCTGTCGTTGGAGATGTTGGCTCAGGTAAATCCAAGAGGTTAACTGCTATTGGCGAAGCTGTAAACTTTGCAAGCCGAGTGGAATCAGCAAATAAACAATTCAAATCCCGTGTTTTGATCTCTGAAGAAACTCATGATGAGATAAAAGATGTATTAAAAGTAAAAGATTTTGTTCGCACTAATCTAACTGGTATCGAGGATCGGGTGACTCTATATGAAATCGAGGGTATTACAGCGGTAGTCGAAAAATCCGAGAAAGATGAATTCACTGAAAATGGTATTATTTGGAGAAAGTTTACATCAACTGCCAGTTTTGAAGATGAACCTCAACAAATTTTTGGGGTGAAGCGAGACAAAATCCTTGTTATAAAATGTAATGAAAAGTTTATTGCTATAAATGATCGTTGTCCCCATATGTTACTAAGCCTCAAGGGCAGTGATATAGATTTAGACGATGAAACAATTACATGCCGTTGGCATAAAAGTGATTTTTGCTATAAAACGGGTGAAATAAGAGCTTGGATTAATGATAGTAAGATGAGATTTTTTGCTAAAATAGATTCCCAAGCTAAAGAGGTTTTAAATATGGAACAGACCCCTATGGATATTTTCAAAACTCAAATTATTGACGAATATGTCTGGGTAGGAATGGATTTAGATTATTAAAGTTTGATAGATATTCCAGGTGATGCAGTAATCCTTTACACCAACAACGATGGATTCTATAATTTATGCAATATTAAGTGATTGGATCTGACCAGAAAATTTTTAAACGTATCACCCCCCTCCTATCGATTTTTTAAGTTATGTATCTCTAATAAGTGGGGGAGGATAGATTAGGATTTTAATTAAGGATTTTTCTAGAATTATGTTCCTATATTGAGACATATTTTTTTCTTATAATTATAAAAAATATTTTTGGAACAATTATGATATTTCAATTGTCTATATTGTCTAGTATATATAATTAGAATAAAAGGTTTCCATATAGCTCAAACCATAAATCCATTTTGTGGGGGAAATTATTTAGTCTATTTTTATATTAGAAATATAGGCGGAGCTCCCAATTACTTCCTTGGTCTATTTCATTAAACTCCTTGGGGGTTTCGCCTTTTTTAATTGATTTTTTATCAAAGCAACTTTTTATTTAGTAGCTTTTGAATATCTATATCTATATAAAAACAATATGATTATCCCAGCAACGTTAGGAAACCATACCTCCGGGTTTGACCAGTGTATACCATCAAAAGAAAAATCTGTTAGAGGATAAAATAGCTTGGTAGGGAAATATGATTTAGTGTGAAAGGGAAAATCTAATAAAATATGAAATGGCCACGCTAACATAGAAAATGCTATTTCTTTATTATATCTATTTACGAAGTATATTGCTATGGCAGCTGGGATAAAACTATGAGTAAAATCATAATTAAAAATAATCCATCTGGGTATTTCATAAGGATTCGGAGCAAGTGTATTAAAATCATTATTAAAAAAATTAATAAAAAATAGAAGTCCAAAAGAGCATAGGTCTGGCATTGCTCCAAAAAATATTGCAAATTTCCCATGACCTCTGTAACCGAATAATCCTTTTCCCCATAGTGTATGACTAATTGTATCCATTAGGTGCCATTATTCAATAAATTACGCGATATATTTAACCAAAATATTAAGCTAACAATTATCTAAAAACTATTAAGATGTGGAAAACGTATATCAATAAATTTCCCAGTTATGTTGACAATAATTTACCTTTTAATTTAAGACAAAATTTTTTAAAAAGCTTTGAGTCTAATAACTCTAAAATTCAAAATATTTTATTTTTAAAAGATAAATCTATTCTATTTGCAAATGTATTAAAAATTACTTTATCAAGTGGACTTGATTATAACTTTTCAAATTATTTTGTGAAAAATTTGTTGGGTCTATTAAATATTCATGCGTGTTTTTTTAGCAATTGGTATCTAAATAATTTACCATTTTATAAATTTAATGAAGATGTCGATATAAGTGAATTTTATGATCAGATTCATCGTAGATGCTCAGCTCATATTATCCCAGAATATTTAATGAAATCTGTAACAAATAATAATGATATAGATTACATTAAAATACGTATTGAAGATGATATGATTCTTAATTTGAGGAGAGAGTGGACAGATTTTAATAGCTATCTTATGAGTTTAAAAAGTAAGTATAGAAAAAATATTAAAATGATTTATGCTAAAAGTGATTGTTTAAAAATAAAACAACTCAAAACCCTTGACTTAGAATTGAATAAAGATAGGATGCAATTTTTATTTGATCAAGTAATAGAGAATTCAAATTTTAGCGGTCCAAGATTCAATGTTGAAATATTATTTTCGTTAGTGAAAAATAAGATTGTTGATTTATATGGATATTACTTAAAAAGTAAATTAGTTGGATTTTCAAGCTATATGGCTGACCAAGATGATTTCATATCATATTATGTAGGCTATGATAAAACTTATAACTTAGAATATTGTGTATACCCTAGAATGCTTGTAGACAAAATAAAATATGCAATAAAATTAAATAAAAATAAAATCATCTTTGGAAGAACTGCCAATGAGTTCAAAAGTAATTTTGGTGCAACTCCGTTAAAATCCTATGTCTATATAAAATTTCATAACAGACTATCTCATATGAGTTTTAAATATATTTTGAGAAAAAATAGAGTCTTACCGTGGGTTCAAAGGAGACCGTTCAAAAAATAGATTATTAGTTGTTACTTTGCTAAAAAAACATTAAAGCCAATTTGAAATAAATAAAAGATCATGAATAAAATAAAAATAAAACAAATGTTTGACTTTGATACACTTACATATACCTATTTGTTGTGGGACGAATCTATCAATGAGAGCATTATCATCGACCCTGTAATTGAGCAATTGGATAGAGATATTGATATAATTAAAAAATTAAATTTAAAGTTGCTTTATATATTAGAAACACATGTGCATGCTGATCATATTACTTCTGCAACGGAGTTAAGGCAGCTAACAAATGCAAAAATTTGCTATGGATCAAAAACAGGAGTTGAAGGGGCAGATATTTTATTTGAAGATGGAGATAAAATTAATTTTGCTACACATGAAATCACAGCGATCCATACTCCAGGTCATACCAATGGTTGTGTTTCATATTATATTAGAGGTTCAATCTTCACTGGAGACACTCTGTTTATAGAGGGAACAGGTAGAACAGATTTTCAGGAAGGTTCATCTAGCAATATATATGATAGTGTTAGAAATAAAATTTTTTCATATCCAAATGAGACAATTGTTTATCCTTGTCATAATTATAGCGGTTTATTAAACTCTACAATAGGTCATGAAAAAAAGTTTAATCCGAATGTAGGAGATAAAATCTCTAAGGAAGTTTTTTTAGAAAAAGAAAAAAGAAAAAATAGACCTTATCCTAAAAAAATTAATATAGCTGTCCCAGCAAATTTAAATTGTGGGAAGGTCTAATTATCTAAAATTGGTTATGAATAATTAATGTTAAAATAAAAGATGCATTCCATTCTCTTTGTAATAAACTTGAGATAGTATAGATTAAAGATATTTAATAGAGGAAATAATGAAAAAACTGTTTCAACGATTCCTGGAGATCAATGTCAAATCCGCAAGAGAAAAAGCGGAGGAAAAAGGGCTGGATTTTAACGAAGATAAATTTATTAAAAACCACCAAGCAGTAATGCCGATATTATTATTTTATGGTTTATTAGTTTTGTTAGGATTTATACTTCCCAGTGTATATACAATAGTCCCATCTTGGATATTTATTGCTGTATTATTAGGTCTGATCATAAGAGGGATAAATCACTATTTTGGTTGGATACGATTTGAAAAATGAAGCAGATAGCAGATTCTGCTTAAACTCTATTCTCCAAGGATTCAGTTAATCTTTTTTTCCCAAAATTCACAGAATATTTTATTTCCTACCATAATAAAAAAGTGGAAGATAGAGTTTGTAGAATTATTTTTAAATTGTAAATAATTTTATGAAAAAAAATATTATTATTTGGTTAGCAATATTTTCTTTCAACTTATTCTCATCTTTTACTCACATTGCGGGAAAAGAAGCAGTTACCCAAATTACACCCTGGTCTATTGCGTTCTTTCGTTCTATTTTGGCAGTATTTATTCTCTGGGTGCTGATGAGAGTCTCAGGTAAAACAATTTACCTTGAGCGTGTTGATAGTTTCAGATTTGTCATTCTGGGAGCTCTTGCTGTCCCCTTAAATCAACTTGCATTTATCATAGGACTTAATTACACACCAGTGTCTCACCCTGCGGTTCTTTATGCTACCACATCTGCATGGGTACTTATAATGTCGGTTTTAATTGGTGTAGAAAGACTGAGGTGGTGGAAGTGGGTTGGAATTGGATTATCTATTATCGGAGTTTTTGTGTTAATGGGAGAAAAAATCCTGACCTTTGGAGATGAAACAATATTTGGCGATATAGTGCTTTTGTTTGCAGTCCTTTCGTGGTCTCTATATACTGTTATTTGTAAGCCAATTGTTGAGCGCTATGGAGCCCTTGAGACTACCTTTTTAGTAATGTGTTTTGGAGCAATACTCTATTTCCCCTTCGGGTTATATTTTACTATTGCGGGTGATTTCAGTACGGCTGGAATAGATGCATGGCTGGGGATTATTTATATGGGAATTCTAACATCTGGAGTAGCTTATTATTTATGGATTTGGCTGTTAGAGAGAATTCGCCCTTCACAAGTTGCAGTGGTTGCCTCTGCACAACCACCCACTACTGTCCTGCTTGCTTGGATTGTATATGGAGAGGTCCCGTCCTCAAGTTTATTATGGAGTATATTGATAGTACTCTCTGGAATTGTCCTTATGGTTGCTTATGGAGGCAAGAAAGAAAAGCCGAGTTTAAATTGAAGTAATATTATGGAATATATAGAACCAATTTCTGTTACCCTAATTAAATTAACATACCATATTTACTGATGATTGGTCTTTTTAATTAAGAGCAGTTTGATAATGCCGAAAAAAAAGCGAGCGAAAGCAGAAATTAGATTTTATAAAGAACTTAGAAAACATGAAGCAGAGAAAGGTGAAAAATTTTCGGCGGATAAAAAATAATTTCTTTAATCTTGGGTTGCAAATTCATCCTAAAATAATCAAGGAGATAATATGAAGATAAAAATTTCATACGTTACACTTATGATATTGGGGTGTCTTTTAACATTAACAAGTTGCAAAAATGACAAGTTGTCCAATCAAAAGATACTGAGAGGTCTATACACAGAATACAAGAATGGTAAACTAAGTAAGTGTCAACATAATGGTAAAACCATTTATGTAGGAGAGCTCAACGCTTATGATGCTGGGAGTTCTGTTTATGATAAGGATGGTAGTCAAATAGGGTCTTGTAAATATGCCTTGGGACGGATTGATCCTATTTGTCATGAATTGAAGGACTGTGAGGTGATTTATAGAGTAGAAGATAATATTTGGGGACAGCCAGCAGTAGATTCATTGTTCAGATAAAACTCTATTGAGATAAAAATATATATGCTAAAACAGATTATCACTATTGGATTCGGATTAATTATCTCTTGTAATAATATTTTCTCTCTATCTCTACCCACTATTTTTAAGAACGAGCACACTACAGGAGAAATAAATAAACACACCTTCTCCTCAAATATATTGAATGATTCAAGAGAAATATATATTTGGATACCGAAGGATTATTACGAAACAACTCATGAATATTCTGTTCTCATTCTTCATGACGGACAAAATGTTTTTTATCCCGGAGCATCAATGTCAGGACACGAGTGGCACCTTGATGAAACGGTATCTGATCTGATACAAGCTCATGAAATAGAACCCATAATAATGATTGGTGTATCCAATTCAAAAAATCGATCTGAAGAATATAATCCACTTAAAATTGGGAAAAAATATGGGAGATGCCTAACTCAAGAGCTTCTCCCTGCGGTAAGAAGTCAATATCGAATTACACGCGATAGAAAGAGGATAGGGACTATGGGGGCCTCAATGGGTGGCTTAATCTCACTATATCTCGGCTGGGAATTAAACTCACATTTTTCTAAAGCAGCTTGTCTATCTCCTGCTCTAAAATATAAAGATTTTAATTATGTAAAACAGCTTACAAATAAACCAGTGGATGGAGAACTAAAGCTTTTTATAATCAATGGAACGGAAGATTTGGATAAAATGTTACAGGAAGGGGTGAACGATTTTATTGAGTATTTAGATTTGGTCCAATTTCCTGAACGAGAATTATTGTACATAGTAGGTGAGGGAGATTCCCATAGCGAATCAGCATGGGCAAGTCAATCAATAAATGCTTTGAGGTGGTTGTATCCAAAATAGTTTTTTATTGAATGTAAAAAAATGAGATAGATAGACTGCGACAGCTATGGTCTACTGTACTAGCTTGGTTTTTTTATTATTGAATATTTTATATTTCATTTGAATTTAAAGATACAGTTTAAAGTATTATTAGTAGTTGGACTTTTACTTACTATTCCATTAATTGCTATGCAGTTTACAGATGAGGTGGAATGGTCACCCTCTGATTTTATGTTCATGGGATTATTACTTTCAGTTACAGGTTTTACCGGGGGATTGATATTTAAAAAAGTTAATTCTTATTCTCATAGAGTATTTTTTTTATTAATTAGTATAATTATATTTCTAATGATTTGGGCAGAACTTGCGGTGGGTATTTTTGGTTCACAGTTCGCAGGTAATTAAATAATATACAAACTAAAAAATTTGATTATTTCACTAGGTCATCCTAAATGTTATTAAAATTAGGTAAATGTGAGCAACTCCACTGCATCAATCTGTGGCAAATTAAATGTATAAATTAATTGTCCTAAAAATTCCCTAACTTTTGGTGAGTCTAATTTAATCTATTTACACTTTTCTTTATAAAATGCCAAAACACATCATTTTGATTACGTTTATGACTTGGTTTGTCCTTGGACAAATCAAACCTCCAGAAGGCTTACGTGAAAATTCTCCAGGAGTTTGGGCACTAGACGGAGGTGATATTTTTATTGAACCAGGGAATTTAAAAGAAAGTGCCACCATCATAATCAGAGATGGACTGATTGAAAAGGTAGGAAAAAACATAGATATACCAAAAGATGCCTCGATTATTAATATGTCTGGCAAAACAATTTACCCTGGATTTATAGATAGCTGGGTGGAGACTAGTGTAAATAAGAGAACCCTAACTCTCCATGACTCACATTGGAATGTAAAGGTACAATCTGGTCGAGAAATGTCCCGAATGTATCAACCAGATAAACAAAAAATAAATTCTCTGCAAAAACTGGGATTTACCACTGCACATACTGTTCCTGATTCAGGGATATTTCAAGGACAGACTGCAGTGATTCAATTGGATGAAGAGGGGACAGTTTTGAGCTCAAAAATTGCTCAAGCTATTGCTTATGAAGTCGACGGCTGGGGGAGTAAAACATACCCCAACGCTCTCTTGGGAGTGGTTGCACTCATTCGTCAGACACTCATAGATGCAGATTGGTACAATAGTGCAATTGATCAGACCGAATCCTATCCAGAATTTAACGAGCCATTAAATCGAAATGGAGATTTAGCTAGTTTAGGCCACTGGATCCAATCCAAAAAGCCTTTCCTGTTTGAGACCAATCATGAATTGTCGGCTTTGCGTTCATTCAATATCTCAAACGAGTTTAACCTAAATGTTTGGCTGAAAGGTAGCGGATATGAATATCGTAGAATTTCTGAGATTGCCAGCGCAAAACCCTTTGTCATTCTACCATTGAATTTTCCTATTACTCCAGATATATCGGATCCGAATCAAGCGCTAAGTTACACTACAGCAGAATTAAAACACTGGGAAATGGCTCCGGATAATCCTGCAGAGTTAATTGAATATAATATCCCAATGGGATTCACATCTCACGGATTAGATGGAAAGGAGTTTCAAAATAATTTACGCAGGACAGTTGAACGAAGTCTTTCAGAGACTGATGCGCTAGCAGCACTCACCACTATCCCGGCGAAACACATGGGTTTGGGAGATCGGATCGGAAAAATTAAAGCAGGTTATCTGGCTAACCTCACCATTGTTGATGGAAATTATTTTAAGAAAAAATCTGAACTTTTATCAGTTTGGATTGGAGGGAAGGAAGTTTCAATCAAACCCAAATATAATGTAAATCCTGAGGGAAAATGGAATTTAAATATCGGAGAAAGAGCCTATCAGCTGGAACTGAAGAAAACAGGAAAGAGTTACAGTGGAACAATTATTCAGGATACCACAAAGTTCAAACTATCAAAAATAATGGTATCCGGACGGTTTGTCAGTTGGATGGTAACTTGGGACCCTACATCAAGTCCGAGCCGTTTTACGGGATATCTATTTACATCTACAATGGAAGGAACAGCCAATGATGAGCAGCTTAAATGGAGTGCAGTAAGGTCCGGAGAAACCGAGAAAAAAGAAAAAAAGAAAACCTCGGAGACTAGAACAGAATTATCTGTTTTATACCCTGAAGGAGCATACGGATGGGAAAACCCATCTTTAGAGGAAAAAACGGTCCTGGTTCAAAATGCAACCATTTGGACCTGTGATAAACAGGGTGTTTTAAAAGGGTATGATATTTTATTTAAAAAGGGAAAGATATCAAAAATTTCTAAAAACATCAAGCCTTCTAGAAAAGCGATGGTTATTGATGGAAAGGGAAAGCACGTCACTCCGGGGCTTATAGATTGCCACTCTCATTCTGCTGCATTTTCAATTAATGAGGGGACACAGTCGGTTACAGCTGAGGTGCGGATCCAAGATGTGATAAATAGCGATGATATAGCCATTTATCGTGAACTTGCTGGTGGATTAACGATGGCAAATATTCTTCATGGTTCTGCAAATACAATTGGTGGACAAAATGCGGTAATTAAATTGCGGTGGGGTAGTTCGCCAGGTCAATTGCTTTATTCCAATGCGGTAAAAGGAATCAAATTTGCCTTGGGCGAAAATGTAAAGCAATCTAATTGGGGAGATAAACATACCACTCGTTATCCTCAAACACGTATGGGAGTGGAACAGCTTCTCCGTGATGCTTTCACATCTGCTGTTGAGTATAAAAATGAGTGGAGGGATTATCAAAATAGTCCAAAGAAATGGAAGAAAAAAGTTCCGCCAAAAAGAGATTTAGAGTTAGAAGCATTGGTGGAAATATTGGAGGGAGAACGTCAGATTCATTGTCATTCATACCGTCAGGATGAAATACTTATGCTTACAAGAGTAGCAGAAGATTTTGGATTTACCATTGGAACTTTCCAGCATATTCTTGAAGGCTACAAAGTTGCAGACAGATTGAAACAACATGGTGCCCATGCATCCACATTTTCTGATTGGTGGGCCTATAAATATGAGGTAATCGATGCAATCCCTTACAACGGAGCTCTTATGACAGATGTAGGAGTGAATGTGTCTTTTAATTCTGATTCAGGAGAATTAGCAAGGAGGATGAATACGGAGGCAGCAAAGGGTGTAAAATATGGGGGATTATCTGAAGAAGAAGCTCTAAAACTCGTAACTCTGAATCCTGCAATTCAGTTAGGAATTGACCAGTGGGTCGGATCTCTGGAAAAGGGAAAGGACGCAGATTTTGTCATTTGGAGTGAACATCCCATGTCGCCAACCGCTGTGTGTGAACAAACCTGGATAGATGGAATTCAATATTTTTCACTGGAACAGGATAGAGAGTTTCGCAAAAGAGATAAAGAGTTGCGGGAAAATCTTATGGGTAAAATTTTAAAAGTCGGGGGAGATAAAAAGGGTAAGGAATGGAAACACAAAGAGGAAGAGTCAACTAAACATATCCATTGTCAGGAGGAATTTTGAAAATCTTTTTTGGTTTTATTTTTCTGCTGAGATGTTTATTCTCATCTGATCAAATACCGGGGTCTAATCAATCACATCCAATATTGATTCAGGGAGGTACTATACATACAGTCTCTGAGGGATCTTTGGAGGGGTCAGATCTTCTATTTGAAAATGGTAAAATTATTGCCATTGGAAAAAACCTGAGACTATCTTCTGAAACAAAAATTATTAACGCTGTAGGGCAGCATGTTTTCCCTGGTCTTATTTCTGCTGCTTCCACAATAGGACTTCAGGAAATTGGCGCTGTTCGTGCAACAAGAGATTTCGCAGAAGTTGGAGATGTGAACCCTAATGTAAGGGCAAATGTGAGCTACAATCCGGATTCAGAGCTCATTCCTGTTTCCCGGTCCAATGGAATCCTTTTAGCACTTTCTGTACCTCGATCAGGTTTGATCTCTGGTACATCCTCACTAATGATGCTAGATGGCTGGACATGGGAAGATGCAACTATGAAGCACCCTATTGGACTGCATTTGTTTTGGCCATCCATGAATGTTTCCAAACCTCACGGTGGAAATAAGAAAGAAAAAAAGAAACCGGATACCAGATTAAAATCCATTCAAAAAATTGATGATTTAATTCAGAATGCTCGAGCTTACCTTCAGCTTAAAGATTCAAAAAGCCCATCATTTAAACATGATTTACGGTTAGAAGGTATGTTACCAGCAATAATGGGCGAAATCCCGTTTTTCGTTCATGCAAATGAAGTCCGACAGATTGAAGCAGCAGTGTACTGGAGTGAAAGACAAAATTTAAAAATGGTTTTGGTAGGTGGAAAGGATTCGTGGAGAGTAACCCAATTATTGAAAGAAAAAGAAGTTCCGGTGATTTATACTCATGTTCATTCATTGCCCATGAGACGTTATGAAGCATTTGATCAGCCTTTCATCACTCCATTACAATTGTTTAAGGCAGGAGTGAAGTTTTGCATTTCTAACAGTGAATCTTCATTTCAAACACCCCATATCAGGAATCTTCCCTATCACGCTGCTAAAGCATCTTCTTATGGACTCCCTCATAATGAAGCACTTAGATCCATCACGCTTTCAACTGCGGAGATACTGGGTGTGTCAGAAAATGTTGGCTCATTAGAGATTGGAAAAGATGCTACTTTCTTCATTTCAGATGGAGATATTTTAGATATTCGCACCCAGATAAATCAAGCATTTATCCAAGGCAAATCAGTAGATTTGTCTGATAGACATAAAATGCTTTATTCAAAGTATAGAAAAAAATATCAACAAAAGGGAATTTTAAAATAATTATTCTTTAAAATAAATTTGGTGATAATTAAATGTGCTTTCATTAAGTCTAATTTGAAAAGCTAATCATAGAATTATATTGAATAATTATATTTTATATATTGATGATTATGAAATCGGAATCTTTGAACTGATAAAGGGTTTAAAATAAATTCTCTTATGAGATATACAATTATTTTACTTACAATTATTCTCTTTTCATGTGGAAAGAAAAAAGAAATTAATCATCCAAATTTTGGTGTTGTGATAAACGTTGGTACAAAAAAAGTGTCATACGATCTAACTTTTGGATTTTCGCCCACTGCAACTGATGGTTATGATCACGGTATAGATAGGTATGCTCCACCCCCACCACCCCCAGTGTTTTTTGATGCAGCTCTGCGGAAAGATGGTGAACGTTACTATTCCCAGATATTGAAGGGAAATGTTAAAGATTTAACAGAACATATATGGGATATTGATCTTCAGTTCTCATCAGAAAATCAAATTATCTTAAAATGGAATCCAGACTCATTAAAAGGATTGGGCAAATTTTATCTTCAGGATGCCTTTGATGGAAGTCAAATCAATGTGGATATGACTAAAGAGAAAGAATTAACCATAACCAATCCCAATCACAAAAAAGTAAAAATTAAAGTCACACCGATTGCTTCATGACTCTTATTAGCAATTAGTTTCTTTTCGATAAAATGCCAAATATTGTATCTTACATTTTATTACAATTGAGTGGCACATGAAAAGAACACTTAAAATTCTATTTTACCTAAATATAGCTATTCTGTTTTCTCAGGACGCAAAGGAATTTTATTTAAAAAGCGGTGACAGGGTTTCCGGTACTATTTCAGGTGAAACTGACAGCACATATACTATCGAAACTGTATTTGGAACGGTAACACTCAATAAAGCAAACATTCAAACGGATGAAGAATTGATTTATCTTAAATCTGAAGACCATAAAAGAGACAAATATATCAGGAAGATTGAAGGGAATTCCGACAATTATATTGCAGTTGGTTTTTTGGACCACAAAACTGGGCTTAGCTTAATTGGATATGCCCGGACATTTATGACCAAAAATAAACATGAGATTTTTATTGGAGTCGGCACCATACTGGCTGCAGCTACTATAGCTGTAGGTTGGAAATATTATTTAACTGATTCTCCAGTTCAGCTTTATTCTGTCGTTTCCATTCAGGGGATTGCAGGAATGGGAGGATCTATAGTCGCTCCATTTGTTTCAATTGGCTGTGAAAAAAGTATCACGGAAAAACTATATATAAATGGTGGTTTAAATACTACATTCAGACTTTATAGTGATAGAATACCGGAATTGCTTGTATTTCCAAATATTAACCTCAATTGGAGGTATTAAATTATAAAACAATTGAAAAATTAAAGCTTATGAAATTATCTGCGCTAGGAATCGTACTATCTTCAATATTATTTGGAAGTAATCAGGAAACGGGAGCATACATATCCCCTGGGTTACAAATTGGATACAATTCACATCAGGGATTATTTTTTGGATTTCAAGTAACCAGCGGGTTATACTTTGAGCGCATAGAATTTGATTTTCCAATCGGTCCTATACCTGCAATTTCGAAAGGCTATAAATATTACCCAAAATTAAAAAAATGGGAATCATATACTGACTTTCAGTTAACCTATCCCGCAATAATCTGGGATGATTTAGGATACATTCCTATTGGAATAGGTATTGGAAGGTCAGAATATGATGGTAATAAAACATTTAGATTGAAAACTTACATATGGTTTTACTCAAATATTACATTTGATTTTACCCCCAAAAACAGAATTTTGAATTATTCACTTATTCCCGTAATTCCTTTATCTTACCATGCGTTTTTTTGATTTCTTGTATTCATAGTTTTCAATGTTTCATAAATGATAAAGAGGAATAAAGTAAATTTAACCTGATGGAAATAATGAAATATATACGGATTCAAATAGTTATTCCGTTATTATTTATAATATCTTGCGAAGATAAGCAAGATAATGGTGTTGTAATCTCATCCCCTGATGAAGAAATTACATTAGAAACCTGTACTGAAAATATCCATGATAATGTACCTTCCTTTTTTAAAAAATATTTTAAGTGTGTAGATGTAGAGTTGTCGAACAACCATATTATTATTTCTTCAGATGGTATCCCTCCATATAAAAGCTGGTATTTTTCTGATGATCACCCAAATAGAATAGACTTTGAAAGTCAAGGAGATGGATATTATCAAAACCCGAATTCTATATATACACAGAATCTGATAATAACTATTCCTGTTACTCCTTCAGCAAAGGGAATTCAGATTGAAGAATCAGGAGTGGATGGTGCAGTAGGTACAGACAATCATGAATATAGTATGGGGCCCGTGGGGATTGCACTGGATGGAGTTTCTTTATTTAATCCTCTAGCTGCACCGGGGGATGATATTGAAAATGAAAAATACAGTTTTGATTTTTATAGCGGTCACCCGGAGATGTCTGGTATGTACCACTATCATACACACACAAAGGGACCTTTAGAGGTTTTGGAACATCAAGGGTTTATTGAAACTGCTACACCGGGCTCAGGAGAGATTGAGGTCTACGGGATTATGTGTGATGGGACAGTAATATTAGGATGTACAGAGTTAGACGGTTCATCTCCAAACATCTCTGATCTAGATGCTCAGAACGGTCATATCCATGACCTGGTAGATAAAGAAGATATAACACATTTTATAAATCGGTATCACACCCATATTTGTCCCGGCCAACTCACCAACCATAACTTTACACCAGAGCTCCAATATTATGATGACTGTAGCAGGTCATTTTGATTATTTCTCTATAATTTTTTTTAATAAAAAAGCCCCAATTCAGGGGCTTTTTTATTTAAGTATATTATTAACTTATTGAACATGCCATATCATGACCGCAACACATGGGTGATTTGATCTTACCATGTCCATTGGGACATTTGGCTACTCCTACCTGTGTTCCATCATCTTTAGTAATATGGTCATGAACTAGTTCATCACCACATTTCACACAGGCGAGTCCAGTTACTCCCATATCACAGTGATCACATGTAAAATCTGCCATTTTGAGCTCCTCATTAATTGATTAAATAACTGGTAAAAATTACTTACTATTTATTATAAACTAAGAAAATTATATTAATAACAAATAGGAATCATTCCTGTTTATAATTAAAATCGAAGCTATGTATAAGCGATATTCTAAACAACGAACTCTGATTTTGGAAATTGTTAAATCAACTCACTCACATCCATCTGCTGATTGGATCTACAATAAAGCTAGAAAAATAATGACTAAGATCAGCAGAGGTACCGTTTACAGAAACCTTAATCAGTTGGCAGAAAATGGAGAAATTAATGTAATAAAAGATGGAGATGTTATGAAATATGATGGCAATATTTTACGTCATGACCATTTATTATGTACAAAATGCGACAGTGTTTATGATATCAACATATTACCCAAAGACTTAGATAAAAAAGTGCAAAGACTAATCAATTTTGATGTGAAACAAATTTCACTGACAATTGAGGGAATCTGCCAAAACCATTAATTAAATCATAATATAAAAAGGAGATTAAAATGTCACTTGATGGAACAAAAACTTTTGAAAACCTGAAGGCAGCTTTTGCTGGAGAGTCTCAGGCAAACCGCCGCTACCTGTATTTTGCTAGACAGGCTGATATCGAGGGCTATCCTGATGCGGCAGGTGTGTTTAAAAATACCGCGGACGGCGAAACTGGGCATGCGTTCGGTCATATTGAGTTTCTTGAAAAACAGGGCGGAGGCGATCCGGCTACAGGCTTGGAGATTGGAGACACTGAGAAAAATTTGAAAGCTGCTGTTGCTGGTGAGACATATGAGTATACTGAGATGTACCCAGGCTTTGCCAAAACGGCACGAGAAGAAGGGTTTGATGAAATTGCGGAGTGGTTTGAAACTCTGGCGAGAGCAGAAAAATCTCACGCAGGTAGGTTTCAGGAAACCCTTGATACTCTATAATTATATTCTTTACTGTTTAGTTATAATTAAGAATCCCGGGCCATTTGGTCTGGGATTCTTTTTCTATTAATATATCTTATCATATGCTGAATCATTCCGAGACAACGAACACAATTTATGATATAAAAAACCCAAAATACTGGGACGCTGATTCATTGTACGCAGAAATGGATCGCATATATGATATTTGTATAGGGTGCCGGCTGTGTTTCAATCTATGTCCATCCTTCCCATCCCTCTTCAATTCTGTAGATGAAGCTGGAGATAGTAAAAGAAAAGTAGCCGAAGATCAAGGACGAGTCAAGGCTTTGAAAGAAAAAGATGAATATCTGGACTTGCCGGAAGGGGAGCATGCCGTTGAAGCAAGTCAAGAAGTGGAATTTCGCGGTGAAATTTCTGATTTGTCAGACGTACAGCGTTGGGAGGTAGTGGACCTGTGTTACCAGTGTAAGCTATGTGATCCGGTTTGCCCTTATACACCGGGAAAAGAACACGAGTTTCAATTGGACTTTCCAAAACTAATGACAAGAGCACAAGCCATTCGAACGAAGGAAAGAGGAATAAAACAAAACGATTCTTTTTTAGCAAATACCGATTTTTCAGGAAAGCTAGGTTCCCTTTTTGGTCCGGTTATCAATTTTTTTAGCAGGATTAGTTTAGTTAGATTGCTAATGGAAAAATTGGTTGGAATTCATCGCAAAAGAATTCTGCCGAAGTTTTACATTAACACATTCAGTAAATGGTTCAAAAATCATCGATCTGAAATTCTTAATCCGAGTGAAAAGGTTGCTATATTTGTAACATGTTATACGAACTCTCATGATGTTGAGTTGGGGAAAGCAGCAGTTGCTATATTGGAACATAACGAAATAGAATGTGTGTATCCTCCCCAGCAATGTTGTGGAGCACCATATTTAAGTCCTGGTGATTTCGATGGATTTCAAAAACAAGCTGAACCCAACATAAATGAGCTTTACAAATGGGTAACTGACGGCTATAAATTAATTGTAACTGGCCCTCCTACATGTAGCCTGACGCTAAAAAAAGAATATCCTGATTACCTAGGTCTTGATAAAAAAATTAAATTGATTTCAGAAAACACATATGATATTTCCGAGTATCTTGTTTATTTGAATAAACAGGGAAAGCTAAAAGTTGACTTTAAAAATACGATTGGTATCGTGAACTATCATGTTAGCTGCCATCTCAAGGCACAACAAATGGGATTTAAAGGGCGGGATATTTTAAAGTTGATCCCAGATACAAAAATTAATTTGATCAACCGATGCAGTGGAATGGATGGAGGCTGGGGAATGAAGGTAGAAAATTTTGATGAATCGATAAAAGTAGCTGAACGATGTGTGAATGATATCAATCAGCGAGAAGCTAATAAAGTTTGCTCTGACTGTTCGTTAGCAAGCCAACAACTCAAACAGGCAAGTAATGGTACTATTATGCCCAGTCATCCGATTCTAGAAATTTATAAAGCGTATGGTCTTAATCAAAACTAATTGGAAAATATGAAGCCACTTGAATTAAACGATTTGATGGATATCATTGAATACGAAAAAGTAAGAAATGATTATCGAAATGAATTGATCGATTATAAAAAGCATCGCCGAATATCATTAGGACCTAATGTGACCATAACTTTTGAAAACCGCAGAACATTAATTTTCCAAATTCAGGAAATAATGCGCGCCGAACGCTTGGTCCACGATGAACAAATCCAAGTAGAGATTGATGTCTATAATTCGATCTTACCGCCGTGCAGGGCACTTAGCGCAACTCTATTCATTGAGGTGACTGAAGAAGCTCAAATCCGCCCTATATTAAATAAATTTATTGGTCTAACAGTTGGTGAATATTTATGGTTTGAATGTGGTGGGCAAAAAGTATATGCTCAATTTGAAAAGGGGCGCGAGGAATCTGATAAGATAAGTTCAGTGCACTATATCCAATTTAATTTTAAGGAAAAACAGTTTAATAATTTTAATCATAGTTCTGAATCAGTTTACTTGAATATCCATTATAAAGACTATAGATATAAAGAAAAACTTTCAAGAGATATACATCAATCTCTCATAAAAGATTTAGCCTAATTTTGCTTCTTACCATGTAATAATATTATTTTCGATATATGTCTCTATAATGATCAACGCACTCAGAAACTTTATAAGAAATTTACCTTGTGGAGAATTAAATTCCCTCACAGGTTTTGAGTAAATTTTAATTAAACCAAGGAGAACTTAATGGAATTAATGCACGCCCTATTTAAGTGGATTCATATTATAGCAGGAATTACCTGGATTGGATTACTATATTTTTTCAATTGGATCAATGCCCACGTAGCAGCTACGCTTGATGCGGACTCTAAAAAGAAAGTAGTTCCAGAACTTATGCCCCGTACGCTATACTTTTTTCGCTGGGGAGCAGCCTGGACTTGGATAACAGGTTTCATTTTGCTTTATGTTATTTTTTGGAATGGCAGTTTGTCCATGGGTGAATCAGCTGGGAACCTGATGTTTGGTTCAGGAGTGGATGTAACATGGAAAGCACATGTAATGTTATTGGTTGTATTTGGAGGTGTGTTCATCTACGATTTTCTCTATAATAGTTCTCTAGCATCAAATGTCAGAGTAATTACATTGATTAGTTTTTCATTGATTGGATTAGTAGTTTTATTAATGCAGCATGTAGCTATGTTTGAATACAGAGCTTTCAATATACATTTGGGTGCAATGTTTGGAACCATGATGGCATTTAATGTCTGGTTCAGAATCTGGCCCGCCCAACAATCCATTATCACATCAATAAAAAATGGTGAGGCCCCTGATGGCGATAAATTAGCGTTGGCAGGGTTACGTTCAAAACACAATACTTATATGTCAGTACCACTGATTTGGACAATGATCAACCAGCACACTACTTATTTTGCCGGTGGAAATTTGGGAGTCCCTGCACAATATAGTTGGCTTCTCCTAATGGGAATCGTTGCATTAGGTTGGCACATCGTCTGGCAATTGTATAAAAAATCTGGTCAGGTGAAAGGTTTTTAAATCAAATATCCTTGTTAAAAACCCTGCTAATATGCAGGGTTTTTAATTTCTGTTTCAATCAGGTTAACCTAACTTCCCATCCATCTTTTAAATGTAAGTTGTACTATTTAGAATACTAATTTATAGGAATATTTATGAATACAAAATATTGGAAAATTTTATTTATTTTTCTCTTGATGTCTTTTATTACCATCGGCTGTGGTGGAGGTGAGAAGAAATCCAAAACAATTTCTGTTTCAAAAGTGGTAGTTGAGGATAGAGACACGTCTACACCCGCAAAGGAAGGCGGATACGGATTTGAAAAATATGCAGAAGAATTGGGTTTCCAAACCTATGTGTGGTCAGAGGAAAAGGATGGAACATTTTTTGGTGACCCTACCGCCAAAAAAGGAGGTAAAATTCACTACATTCACTCTTTATTTCCAAGGACATTGCGTGTTATTGGCCAAAACTCCAGCCAAGTTATAAACTCAAGAACTATTACAGCTTTGTGTTATGAGACCTTGTTAGGTCAACACCCTGCTACATTGGAATTCGTTCCTGGATTGGCATCTCACTGGTCTATTTCAGAAGACAAAATGACATTCAAATATCGAATTAATCCTGACGCAAGATGGTCCGATGGAATGCCTGTAATTGCAGATGATATTGTTGCTACCTGGGATTTGCGGATGGATGAAACAATTCTGATGCCTAGTGAGCAATTGACATTTAGTAAATATGAACGCCCAGTTGCTGAAAGTAAATATATTGTTTCTGTAAAAGCGATAGAAGTGAACTGGAGAAATTTTCTTTACATTTCCACCATGGCCGTACATCCAAATCATATTCTGAAAGATTTGGACGGAACAGCTTACCTAGAAGAGTATACATTTTCTTTAATACCTGGGACAGGCCCTTACATCATTCCTGAAAATATGATCCGAAATCAGGAATCGTATACTTTGATAAGAAGAGATGATTATTGGGCAAAGGATGATCCATTTAACCGATTTAAATATAATTTTGATGAAATTAAAATATCCGTTGTAAAAGACAATGATGCACTTCAGTATGAAAAATTCAAAAAAGGTGAACAAGATATATTTACTGTGAGCCGTGCCCGACGATGGGTAGAAGAAACTGATTTTGAAGCTACGCAAAAAGGATGGATTAAAAAACAGCGTGTTTTCTCAGAGCGCCCAGCAGGGACATCAGGATATTTCTTTAATATGCGGAAATGGCCATTTGATGATAAACGTGTTCGGTATGCGTTCTGTTATCTTTATAATAGAGAGAAAATGAATAAGGAAATGTATTACAACGAGTACGATATGATGAACTCAATGTATGCAGGATCCATGTATGAAAATCCAAATAATAACCAATTTAATCATAATCCGGAAAAGGCTGTTGAATTACTTAAAGAAGCTGGATATAGGACAAGAAATGATGATGGCTGGCTTGTACATGAACCTACAAGTAAAGTATTATCATTTCAATTGGACCTGCCAAAAACTTATGAATATATGGCGACTCCAGTTCAACAAATGTTGAAAGATTATGGAATTGATATGCAAATAAAATTTGTGGATTACAACACCATGATCAAAAATGTGAATGAACGAAACTTTACTATTGCTATGTTAGCATATAGTGGACTAGTTTATCCAAACCCTGAGACGTCTTACCGCTCAACCCTTGCAGACAAAAATGATAATAACAATGTTTGGGGATTCAAAAGTGAACGTGTTGATGAATTATTAGATGAATATGATACGTGTTTTGACCAAAAAAGACGTGTAGAAATTATTCAAGAGATTGATGGGATTGTGAGTGAGGTTCATCCAACAGCTTTCAGTATCGCAAGGAATTATATTCGAACTATGTGGTGGGACAAATTCGGGTATCCAGAATGGAAATTATCACGCTATGTTGGCGAATATTGGGATATTTTCTATTATTGGTGGATTGATGAAGACAAAGTTGCTCGGTTAAATAATGCAAAAGAAAGTGGGAAACAGTTGGATGTTTTGTCATTGGATATGACCTACTGGCCGGAATTCTTGAAAGCGAACCAATAACTTTATAGTGCCAGACAAATGGCAACTTATTTTTTAAGACGGCTTTTATTGATGATACCGACCTTTTTGGGGTCGACCATACTTGTATTTACCATTCTTCAGTTGGCACCAGGAGGTCCTTTAGAGCAAACCATATTGCAATTACAAATGGGCGGACTCACGGGCGGTGGAGAAGGGGGAAGTGGCTCAGCGGTAGGATTGGATGGAGGGAGCGTCCTCCCAGAATCCGCCTTGAAAGAATTGAGGCGTTTTTATGGCTTTGATAAGCCTATCTATCAAAGATATCTCATTTGGCTTGGGGTGTGGCCTAGGGAGATAAAACATCGTGACTTTGAGATTACGTCTACATCTACGGAGGTTGAAAAACGTGTAGGAAAGCGAGATGGTAAAATATGGAAAGTTGATATTCGAATGGATGAAAATGGTAGATTATTTGTCTTTGAGAAGGATGGAACAAAAAGTGATATATGGGCTGCATCCATTGATGAAGCCAGAGAAGATGGCACAAAGGAAGCTGTCATTTTTCAACAGGAGTATTCGGGTATTCTTACAGGCAATTTGGGAAAATCTTATACCTATCTGAAACCGGTAACTGAGGTTATGAAACCAAGGTTTCGTATTTCATTGTTTTTTGGTTTGACTGGATTTTTTCTATCTTATCTAATCTGTATCCCTCTGGGAATTCGTAAGGCTTTAAATCATGGATCAGTATTTGATTTTGGGTCTAGTGTTGCAATTTTCATTGCATATTCTATACCAGGTTGGGCCTTAGGTGGCGTTCTTTTAGTATTGTTCGGAGGTGGAAGTTTTTGGGATGTTTTCCCGCTAGGCGGTTTTAGAAGTCCCATTGAAGTGTGGGAGACTTTAACTCCATTTGAAAAATTCGTTGACCAGATTCACCATATGATTCTCCCTGTGATCGCATGGTCTATCGCAAGTTTTGCAACCTTAACCATTCTTATGAAGAACAGTTTATTGGAGAATTTAAGCCAAGATTATATCCGAACCGCATTTGCAAAAGGATTGCAAGAAAAACGTGTTGTTTGGGTTCACGCTATGAGAAATAGTGTAATTCCTATTGCCTCAGGAATTGGTCATATCCTCGGTGTGGTTATCGCTGGATCTTATTTTATTGAACGAGTTTTCAATATCGATGGGTTTGGAAGGTTAGCATACGAAGCCATATTATCTAGAGATTACCCCATCACCTTAGGGTTTTTAGTTGTGGTAGTATTAATTAGATTAATAGGTAATATAATTAGCGACCTTGCTTTGGCAACAGTTGACCCAAGGATTCGTTTTAAATGAAGTTCCTAAAAAAACAAGAAGATCGGCACATCTCTATTCTCCGAAAAAGGTGGTTGAAGTTTAAAACTTTAAAGAGAGGATATTACTCTTTAATAACGCTCTCTGGATTATATGGTATTTCATTTTTTCTGCCAATGCTTATCAATAACCGTGCTTTAGTCGTTCAATATGAAGGGGAAATGTATTTTCCTGTATTTAGCGGATATATTGCAGGAAAAACATTTGGTCAGGATGTTCCTGGTGAAGCTCGATACCGGGTATTGAAAGAGCTTTTCAAAATGAAAAATAATGGAAACTGGGTTTTGATGCCTCCTTATCCCTATTCTCCGTATGAAGATATTACGATGGAAGGAAATAAAATGTATGAACCTCCTTCCACTAATCACTGGTTGGGAACTGATAATACCGGGAGAGATGTATTCGCCCGATTATGTTATGCATTTAATATTTCGATATCTTTTGCATTGATTTTAACTGTTATCAATTACATTTTTGGTATTCTCATTGGAGGGTCCATGGGATATTTTGGAGGTAAATTTGATTTATTCTTTCAACGGTTGATTGAAATATGGTCCAGCCTGCCTATGCTCTTTGTCATCATAATTATCTCCTCAATTTTAAAACCATCCTTTTTGCTTCTTGTTGGTATTTATACCATGGTGAACTGGATAGGTATGACCTACCTTATGAGAGCAGAATTTTACAGGGAAAAAGCAAAAGATTATGTTGCCGCAGCTTTAAGTATGGGTCAATCTAATTTCAAAGTTATGTTTAAACATATTTTCCCCAATGCACTGGTTCCGGTAATCACTTACTTCCCATTTTCAATTGTTGCAGGAATTTCTGCTTTGGTAGGGTTAGACTATCTTGGTTTTGGACTAGCTCCACCTACACCATCCTGGGGCCAAATGCTTGATGTTGGTTTACAAAATGTGACAAAATGGTGGATGGTATTTTCTCCGGTCTCTGCCCAGTTTTTGACTTTATTATCAATTGTATTTATTGGAGAGGGAGTTCGGGAAGCATTTGACCCTAAAGTATATTCAAGACTCCGATGAAAAACGGGAAACTACTAGAGATCAAAGGTTTGAAAACCCGATTCAAGATAGGGAATCAATGGGCATCAGCCGTAAATGGAATAGATTTTGATATTTTCAAAGGAGAAACTTTAGGAATTGTTGGAGAATCTGGTTCAGGGAAATCTGTTTCAGTTTTATCACTTATTCAGCTGATTCCAAATCCCCCTGGTGAGGTGAGCGAAGGTACAATAAAATTTAGGGATGAGATTATTTTTGATGGAACAGATCTTGAAAAGATTAAAGAAACTCCGGATTATAAATATTTTCCTGAGTTAAAAGGTAAAAACCGCTCTTGGGTAACTCGATTTTTCTTTACCGGTTGGATTGGACTGCATTTATTATTACCAATTAAGGGAATTATCGTATTTATCATCTCTTTTTTAGCAGATATTTTTGTAACTAGTCATTTGTTTTTTAAATCTCCACAGAAGAAGGCTTTAAAGAACTTCAGAGAAAAACTTTACAAAAAGATGAGAAATTACCGTGGACGAGAAATAGCAATGATTTTCCAAGAACCCATGACTTCACTGAACCCTGTATTCACTGTAGGCATGCAAGTCACAGAAGCGATTAAACCAAAACGATTATTTGAATATATATTTGATAGCATTTTATCATCAGTCTCCACTCTTCTTGATATCCCTGTAATGTTGAGAATAAAAATATCCATTATTTTTAGTTTAGTTACTATTGTTTTTTCCCAATTGGCTGCAGGATGGAGCTTCTATGGGCTGGATGTTTTCATCGCCTTACTATCTGGAATATCATTTCCTACATTGATTGCCTATTTTATGATTGGTATTAGTAAACTTATTTCTAAGGAATATAAAGAAAAATATGAAGAGCTATTTAATCTTGGAGCAGAACTTTTAAAAAGAGTTGGTATACCAGATGCAGAAAAAAGAATGAATGATTATCCCCATCAATTTTCGGGGGGAATGCGTCAAAGAGTGATGATTGCCATGGCTCTCGCGAAAAATCCATCTCTCCTGATTGCTGATGAACCCACAACTGCATTGGACGTTACCATTCAGGCACAAATACTTGACTTAATGTTAGAGCTGAAGGATCAAAATAAAGAGGCAGCTGTTATTTTAATTACACATGATTTAGCTGTAGTCGCGGAAACATGTGAGAGAGTGATAGTAATGTATGGTGGAATGATTCAGGAGGTAGCACCAGTAGATATGTTATTTGAAAAACCACTTCATCCTTATACAAAAGGATTGCTGAATTCAATTCCGCTCCCAGATGAGCATAGCCCTAAGGAAAAATTGGAAACAATTTCAGGAATGGTTCCAAATATTGTAGACATGCCATCTGGATGTAAATTTTGTACTAGATGTGATTGGGTAGAGGATCGGTGTAATACTGATGAACCTCCATTGAAGGAAATAGATCCAAATCATTTTGTTCGTTGTCATGTCGTTGCAGAGGGAGGATTAAGTTGAGCGATAAATCACTAGTAGATATTAGAAATCTATCAGTTAGTTTTCCGGTTTATGGTGGTATCCTTTCGAGAAAGGTTGCAGAAGTAAAGGCGGTAGATGATATTTCTTTCACTATTGGTAAAAGCGAGATTGTAGGGTTAGTTGGAGAGTCCGGTTGTGGAAAGACAACGGTCGGAAGAGCACTGATTAATATTTTAAAATATGTAGCTCCGGATGTAGAAATTGGCGGTGAAATTATCTATCACTTTGATGGTGAGGATATAGACTTTACCAAACTCTCTTCCAGACAAATGAGAAAATACAGATCTCGAGTACAAATGATTTTCCAGGATCCCTATGCTTCTCTAAATCCTCGTATGACTGTTTCACAGATTATAGAAGAGCCATTAAAAATACATACAGATTTATCTTTAAAAGAGAGAGAAGAAAGTGTGCATTCTCTTTTAGGGAAAGTTGGACTAAGGGTGGACCACGCTGGAAGATTTCCTCATGAATTTTCTGGAGGTCAGAGACAGCGCGTTGGAATAGCCCGTGCTCTGGCAACCAATCCAGATTTGATTATCTGTGATGAGCCAGTTTCTGCATTGGATGTATCAATTCAAGCACAGGTAATAAATCTGATGATGGATATTCAAAAAGAGTTTGATGTGTCCTTTTTATTTATAGCTCATGATTTATCTGTTGTGGAACATATTTCAGATAAAATTGCTGTCATGTATTTAGGTAACCTGGTAGAGTTTGGCGAAGCAGGTCAAATTTATCATCATCCCAGACATCCTTACAGTCGAGCTCTTCTTTCAGCTGTCCCTGTTCCTGATCCAAAGCAGAAGGAGAGAGAACGGATCGTTTTGAAAGGTGATGTTCCAACACCCATGAATAAGCCATCAGGCTGTAGTTTTAGAACTAGATGTCCCTTGGCTGAACAATCCTGTGCCGATAACATACCCATATTAGAAACACATGCCTCAGACCATTGGGTCGCATGTCCTATTGTAAAAAATGAAGGAGTAAAATGAAGTATAGCGAATTTCCATACAAAAGAATTTCAATTGAAACACAAAAAGGATTGATGCAGAGCTGGTTAAAGAGATTCAATGATGCAGAATCAGCTGAGGAACAAATTAAAGTATTGGAAGAAGTAAATACATCCATCAGTGAATACTCATCTTATGGTGCGATTGCAAGTTTAAACTTTAATCGAAATATACATGATGAAGAGGCCAAAGCAGAAAAGGAGTATTATGACTCCATTGGACCTGATATCCAGGAAATTTATAATGATTTGGATAAAGCAATAGATTCCTCAAAATTTAAATCAGAGCTCAGAGATAAATGGGGGGATACTTTTTTGAAGAGCATTGAAATGGATTTAAAAACTTTTCATCCAAACATTATGGATATGATGAGAGAAGAAACAGATCTCAGAAATGATTACACAAAATTAATTGGGGGAGCACAAATAGAATTTGATGGAGAAAGTTACAATCTAGCCGGTTTGGGTCCGTTTCACAAAGATAAAAATCGCGATATACGAAAACGATCTTATGCAGCCAGATTTGATTGGTTTGCTGAGAATTCAAATAAGTTTGATAACCTCTATGATAAATTGGTAAAACTACGTCATAAAATTGCCACTACACTTGGCTATAAAAATTTTATAGAGTTAGGTTATCTTCGGATGAGTCGTTCAGATTACGGACCCGAAGAAGTAGCAAAATTCCGAAAACAAATTGTTGATTATGTTGTCCCAATTGCTGACAAACTTTCGGAACAGAAAAAGAAAATACTCGGGTTGGAACATCTATATTTTTATGATGGAATAAATTTCATAGAGGGAGATCCAAAGCCGAAAGGGACACCAGATGAGTTGGTCAAAGGTGCCCAGAAGATGTACCATGAATTATCACCTGAGACAGGTGAGTTCTTTGATATAATGGTGAATGAGAAATTGATGGATCTAGTTAATCGAGATGGCAAAATGGCGGGAGGCTTTTGCACAGCATTTCCAACATATGAGCGTCCTTATATTTTTTCTAATTTCAATGGAACTGACCATGATATAACAGTATTAACTCATGAGGCGGGGCACGCTTTTCAGTGTTACTCCAGTCGTAAACAGCCACTGGTCAGTTATCTATGGCCAACAATGGAATCAGCAGAAATACATTCGATGAGCATGGAGTTTTTTACTTGGCCATGGATGGATACATTTTTCAAGGAAGAAACTGAACGATTCAAATATAAGCATATTGCGGGAAGTCTATCTTTTCTGCCTTATGGAGCATGTGTAGATCACTTTCAGCATTGGGTATATGAGTATCCTGAAGCAACGCCAGAAGATAGGAAACAGAAATGGCTTGAATTAGAATCTATCTATTTACCAGACCGAGATTACGATGACTTGGAATTTCCAAAGGCTGGAGGTATATGGCAAGGTCAGCTTCATATTTATCAAATGCCGTTTTATTATATAGATTATACATTGGCTCAAACCTGTGCTTTTCAGTTTTGGATAAAAAATGAAGAAAACCATATAAAAGCTTGGGAAGATTACTATCGCTTGTGCAAAGCAGGAGGCAGTTTACCGTTTACAGAGTTGGTTAAGCTGGCAAAATTGAATTCTCCTTTTGAAGATGGGTGTCTAAAGTCTGTTGTGAATAAAGTGTCAAACTGGCTGGATAATATTGATCCGTTGTCATTATAATGACAACTCAATAATGTTTGGCATTTTAAATCACTATTTAAATAAAGAAAATTGGAAAAAGAAAAAGCAGTTGTTCTTTTAAGTGGAGGGCTGGATTCAGCTACTTCTCTGGCAATTGCGTTTAAGAAGGGATATGAGGTTTTACCTCTAACTATTGACTACGGACAAAGACATAAATGGGAAATTGATTGCTCAAAAAAACTAATTCAATATTATAATCTAAATCACCATAAAATAGTTGAGCTGGATTTAGCTTCTATTGGTGGATCAGCACTAACAGATAAATTTGATATTCCTAAAAACCGTCATATAGATGATATGAGTAGTGAGATTCCTATTACTTATGTCCCCGCTCGAAATACAATTTTTCTTTCCATCGCATTGGGATATGCAGAGGTCAAAAAAGCTCAACATATTTATATGGGAGTTAATGTCCTGGATTATAGTGGATATCCGGACTGTAGACCTGAATTTATCAAGTCATTCGAAACTCTCGCAAACCTTGCAACAAAAGTTAGCGTAGAAAACAAAATTAGATTCAAAATACATACACCTCTGATTCAAATGACAAAAAAAGAGATCATAAAAAAAGGCTGTGAATTGGGGGTTGATTATTCTCTAACACACACTTGTTATGATCCAAACTCGATTGGAGACCCTTGTGGATGTTGTGATGCCTGTATGCTTCGCCTGAAGGGGTTTAAGGATGCCGGACTAAAGGATCCGTTAAATTATTCCAGTGAGTTATAAAGTTAAAGAAGCATATTTAACAATTCAGGGAGAAGGATATCAAACAGGAAGAGTAGCGGTATTTTGCCGATTTTCAGGCTGTAATTTATGGAGCGGATTGGAAAAGGATCGAGAGACAGCTATTTGTGATTTCTGTGATACCGATTTTGTTGGAATAAATGGTCCAGGCGGTGGTGTATTCGTTGATGCTAAATCATTGACTATTCACTTGCTTTCACTATGGAAAAGTACAAAAAAACCATTCGTGATATTTACTGGAGGAGAGCCTCTCCTTCAAATAGATGATACTCTAATTAAAGAGTTGAAGAGAAATAAAATTGAAATAGCTATAGAAACCAATGGAACAATTCCTAGGCCAAGAGGTATAGACTGGGTGTGTGTAAGTCCTAAATTAGGAGCTGAAATTGTTCTAACTTCAGGTGAAGAATGTAAGGTGGTCTATCCTCAGAAAGATTTAGACTTGAATCAGTTTTTGGAAATGGATTTTAAGTACTTTAGTTTACAACCTATGGATGGAGATAATTTGGACCGTAATATCGCAGAAACATTGGAATATTGCAGAAATAATCCAAAATGGAATTTAAGTTTACAGATTCATAAGTTTATTAATATCCCATGAGTAGTACCATGGAAATCTATAAGAAGTTCTCATTTGATTCAGCACATTACCTTCCAAATCTACCTGAAGAGCATAAATGTAGACGCATCCATGGACATACATTTTATGTGACGATTTATATTGAAGGACCAGTTGATCCAAAAATGGGATGGATAAAAGATTTTTTTGAAATAAAGCAAGTATTCCAGCCTCTTCTTGAACAATTAGACCACCGTTTATTAAATGAAATTGATGGCCTCGAGAATCCAACCAGTGAATATATATCAAAATGGATTTGGGAAAGGCTAGCTCCTAAATTACCAGAATTATCAAAAGTTGAAGTGGCAGAAACTTGTACTACTGGTTGTATTTATGCAGGAGAGTAATTAAATCAAATAGTAATTAGTTATGAAAATTTCAGTCAAACATATTTCCAAAGAAGATTTAACAAAAATGGGAGTATTTAACTGGTCTATTTGGACTTGTGAGGTATCAGAGTTCCCTTGGACCTATTCCGACAAAGAGTCATGTTTTATCCTTGATGGAGAGATTGAAGTCAAAACTCAAGATGAATCTGTTCACATTGGACCCGGTGATTTTGTAGTTTTTCCAAAAGGGCTGAGCTGTGAGTGGAAGGTAACCAAGCCAGTTCGTAAACACTATTCATTCGGTTGAGTCAGCTTGAAAAATATATTGGTTGGAAACTGAGAATAGTAATTGCGGTTTCCCTGTTAATTGGTTCAATCATTTTTTTTATAAAAGGATATTCTTTTCGCTCATCTGGAGAAACCTTTAGCCAATATTGGGTGTTGGCATTGCTCATGCTTTGGGGTTCTGTATCACAAATTTCTCCGGCAATAAATAATTACTCCAACACAGAAGACAATCCAACATAATTTTATTCTGAGCAGTAATAAACCAAATGCCTGCTAGATTACTCTCAATTAATCCTGCTACAAATCAGATCATGGGATCCCATATTCAAATGTCTAATAGGGAAGTTGTAAAAAAAATTAGTTCAGCCAGTTCTCAATTTAATAAATGGAAATGGACAACAATTGAAGAGAGACAAAAATTAGTTAAAAATTTGTCAGCTTTATTGAAAGAAAGAAAAAATGACCTTGCCTTACTTATGACAAATGAAATGGGGAAAATTATTAGGGAATCAGTTACTGAGATTGAAAAGTGCGCATGGGTTTGTGATTACTATTGTGAAAATGCGATCAAATATTTAACTCCAAAAGAATCTAAAATTGATGGATTTAACACCAAGGTATTTTATAAACCATTGGGAATAATATTGGGGATAATGCCATGGAATTTTCCATTCTGGCAGGTTTTTCGTTTTTCAATCCCAACCATATTTGCAGGGAATACGATTCTATTAAAACACGCATCTAATGTACAGGGATGTTCAAAAATTATTGAAAAATTATTTCATGATTCAGAATTTCCAGAAGGAGTGTTCCAGTCTTTAATCATCGGTTCCGATGAAATAGAAAAGGTGATATCACATCCATTTATATCAGCAGTAACTCTCACAGGCAGTACAGAAGCTGGAAAATCAGTTGGAGAAATAGCCGGAAAATATTTAAAAAAAACAGTATTAGAATTGGGAGGGAACGATCCTTACATCATTTTTGATGATGCAGATATTCCTAAATCCGTTGATGCATGTTTCAAAGGACGAATGCTGAATGGGGGGCAAAGCTGCATCGCTGCAAAACGTATTATTGTTATGGAGAATGTTCACCAAAATTTCACCGATTTGTTTGTTCATCGGGTAAACCAAATGAAAATGGGAGACCCCACTCATGATCATACTGACCTAGGTACATTAGTAAATAGAGAGGCAAGAGAAATACTTCATCAGCAAGTAATAAAAAGTATTGATGCAGGTGCTGAATGTCTCATTGGAGGAAAGATTCCGCCTGGTGACGGAGCCTTTTATCCTCCTACAGTTTTGATAAAAGTGAAGCCAGGAATGCCTGCATTTAATGAAGAATTATTTGGGCCTGTTGCCTCAATTATTTCTGTAAAAAATGAGGAAGAAGCTATCGCATTAGCTAATCAATCCCAGTTTGGGTTAGGAGCTGCTGTGTTTACTTCAAACAAAAAAAGAGGAAGAAAAATTGCTGAAGAAAAAATTGATTCTGGAATGTGCTTTGTGAATGACTTTGTAAGGTCAGATCCTCGTTTGCCTTTTGGAGGAATAAAGGAGTCTGGTTACGGTCGGGAGCTGGGTAAGGAAGGAATTCATGCATTTGTGAATCTAAAAACTGTGGTTGAAAAAATATAATTGTGATAGGTCAATGACTGAATCTGAATTAAAAAATATTTTAAAAGAGATAGGTCATATATTTTTCCCAAAAAAAATTGGAAAAACTGGTGATGAGTGGGTGGTTTCAGGTCATCTTTCGCCAGAATCTCGAATGAAAAATCTGGCAAAAGAAATAAAGCACTATTCATTTAGGGTAAATATAAAAGAAAATGGCGAAGAGATAACCCTTTTTATTAAGGATAATAAAGTACTACTCAACATTCCTAAGATTCCGAGGATAAATGTTATATTATTTTTTATTACCGTACTCACAACTCTTTTTGCTGGTGCTATGATGGAGGGAGCAAATGTGATTCAGACACCATTGGAAATTTTTAAAGGTTTTCCATTTTCAATTGCGTTGATGCTTATTTTAGGGACTCATGAGTTTGGGCACTATTATTTTGCACAGAAACACGGTGTAGATGCAACATTGCCTTATTTTATCCCTGCACCTACCATCATAGGTACGTTCGGTGCATTTATTAAAATAAAATCTCCCATTTATAAAAAGGATGCCCTATTACAAATAGGAGCAGCCGGTCCTATTGCTGGATTTATTGTAGCAGTTCCGGCTCTGATTTTTGGGTTAACTCGATCAACTGTGATTTCTTTGGATGACACCTTCGAGGGATTGCACTTGGGAGATTCGCTGTTGATGATGGGTTTAACAAATATGATATATCCTGGACTGGAATCTCATCAAGATATTCTACTTCATCCTATTGCCTTTGCCGGATGGATCGGATTATTGGTAACGATGTTAAACCTTTTGCCAATCGGTCAACTTGATGGAGGACATATTGCCTATGCCATGCTAGGTGAGAAATATGATTATATCGCTAAAATCGCACTTTTTTCATTAATTCCCTTAAGTTATTTTACTTTGAATTGGTTGATTTGGGGTGCATTAATTTTGATACTTATGAGAACCATAAAACATCCTCCCGTTATGAATATCAATGAGTCTTTGTCAAAACAGGATAGGAGAATTGGCTATATGTGTTTAGCTATTTTTATCCTTTGTTTTATCCCTGCTCCGTTTCATTGAGGGCTCTCTTAACCAAAATCGTCATTGTTCTTTTATTTTCTCTTTCTATTTCTCAAGAAAGAATAGGAGATTGGAACTGTTATACTTCAACCTTAAATATCAGAGATATTTCTATATTTAACCAATCTGTTTATTGCGCTACTGATGGAGGAATACTTAGATTTGATTTACTGACTCATTTGTTTACGCCCTTTACAAAATTAAATGGTTTAACTACTACAAATTTATCAGTAATCGAAACCGGAAAAGATGAGCTGCTCTGGATTGGAGGAAATTCCCCGGGCATTGTTCAAAGGTTTGATCCTTCAAAAGAAATGGTTATTATGGAATTCCCTTATAAATTTTCTGAAATATCACACATTGTTTCAGGAGACTCTATTGCTTATGCAGTTTACCGAGAGAATCAGGATTGGGGATTGGCAGAATATCGATTTGATAATGTGACTTATGAACATAAGGACCTTTATCCGGATTGGATCTTGGCTGATAATGGAATTAATGACATTGAAATAATTGGTAATTCTGTATTTGTAGGGACAGGTATAGGATTGTTTCGGGGCTATACAGGCGAAAATCCAAATTTATGGACTTTAGTTTCACAAGAGGTTCAGAGAAATATTACCGACTTAGAGGTTTTAGATGAGTCCCTTTTTATTATAATGGATTCGGAAATATATTTGATGAATCTTGAATCATATGAGTTGGTAGATCTTGAGAAAGATGATCTTTCTTTAATTGAGTCTACTTCATCCGGATCCCTATGGGGAGTGAACGCTTCTAAAAATAAACTAATGGAGGTTGAGACAAATGATTGGATTGAGCTTCCCTCTAAGGCAAATTGTCTTGTTGCTGCTAATGACTCTCTTATAATTGTAGGACTGGAAAGAGGAATTTTAATGAAAAACCTTTATGACTCTAGTTATAACATATTTGTTCCCAATACGCTTCCCACTAACCAAATAAGTGCATTAACAATTTTAAATGATGGCAGACTGGTTGCTGGCTCCTATAAAGGACTCTCAATTTTAGAAAATGGGGTATGGCGAAATATAATTGAAACAACTTCTGATGAAATTCTCATTCATGAATCATTTTCAGAAGAATATTTTTCTGCAGATACAATTCCTGTGGATTTCGGAGGTTACATTGCTGATATTGAACAGGGACCAGATGGAAAAGTATATTGCGCAATTCGGGGGACTTATCCTGAACCTCGACGCCACGGTGGAGGAATAGTCATTGTGGATGTAGATTATCCACAGGATTTTACACTTATTGATACAACATATTTAGATTATTTTAAAGATGAATATTTGGTTGTCAAAGATTTGAAATTTGATTATCAAGGTAACCTTTGGGTAGCAGATGCTTACGCAACTACTCGTTTTACACCTATTCATAAAATGACCCCTACGGGGGAGTGGACCTCTTACAGCTACGACGATTCAAATTATACATTTAGTCTTACACCCAATTCTATTGAAACTGACCAATGGGGGCGAATATGGATTGGATTTTTTACTGGTGAGGAAAATACAGTTGATGGAGTTGTATATCCTAACGGAGGACTGATGATGATGGAAGAAAATGAAAATTCTACGGGAGTTTCAGTTCAATCAATATCTCTTTCATCAATTTATTCAAACAAATCATTTTGGTCTCTTGGTATAGTAAGAGACCGTTTGTTTAGTATAAGTCCTAATGGGTTAACCTATTTTGATTTGCAGAAAAATGATAATAATCCAATCAGGAGACAAGGTCCCACGGGAATAAATGGATCTCAATTTTCCTATTTCCCGCAGGTCTCTTTTGGAGGTCCAGATCCTAGTTCTAAATTAAAGGTCGATCCCCAAAATAATATCTGGGTAGGATCCCCCTCACAGGGAGTTTATGTTTTATTAAATGATTCACGATATTGGCCTGATGCTGGAGGTATTAGAGAGTTGGATACACCACTGCTTTCGGATCAAATTACAGATATCGTTTTTGATTCAAACAATGGCGTTTCCTATATAGCTACCAATCGAGGAATAAACTCTCTGAAAATACCATTTTCTGCGAATAGAAATGACTATTCTCAATTAAAGGTTTTTCCAAGCCCTTTTTTTATCCCATCTGAAACCCCCTTGGTTATAGCTGGTGCGATACAATCTTCTTCACTATTAGTAACAACAATTTCAGGTAAGGTTATTTATTCAAAGAGACACTCTGAAATGGGTGTCCACGGTGATCAAATTACCTGGGATGGGAGAGATAACAGTGGTAAGTGGGCCGGAAGCGGTGTATATCTATTATCAGTTTATAGTGAGGATGGATCTCATACCGTAGAGAAAATCACGGTAGTTAGAAAGTAACTAAATAAGTGAAAATATCTTCCAAGAAAATAAAAAAATGGATGAAGGAGGCAGGATTTCAAACCGTAGGTATTGCTCATGCTAAAGCTATTCCGAAAGCTCAGCACCAATTAAAAAAATGGCTCAGTCAGGGTAGGAACGGTACAATGCACTGGATGAAAAAAAGGGAAGAGGAAAGGGGAGACCTTACCCAATATTTCCCTGAAGCCAAAACGGTTGTTTCTGTTGGATTGAATTATTTTTCTGGTACTTCCCAAAGAGATATCAAGTCTGGTTTTAAATTTAGTAATTACGCATGGGGGGATGATTATCATGAGGTGCTGAAATCCAAATTATTTGGAGTTTTGAAAAAAATTAAAGATGTTGATTCTAGTGTGAAGGGAATTGTATGTGTGGATACATCTCCTGTGATGGAAAAAGTATGGGCTCAACAAGCAGGCTTGGGATGGCAGGGAAAACACACCAATTTAATCACCCGAGATTATGGAAGCTGGATATTTTTAGGTGAAATGATTCTGGATATTGATTTAGAAGTGGATGCTCCCTTTTCTGAAGACCTGTGTGGCACATGTACCGCTTGCATAGATGCCTGTCCCACGCAGGCATTGAATGAATATCAGATTGATTCACGTAAATGTATTTCCTACCTAACGATTGAGCATCGTGGAACATTTTCAATTCCAGATGAACAAAAATTGGATCAATGGATTTATGGATGTGATATATGCCAAGAAGTGTGTCCGTGGAATGAAAAATTTGGAAAGTCAACTAATGAAACATCCTTTTATCCAAGGGAGGATATTTTACACTGGGATAGAGAAAAGTGGAGTTCAATGGATGAGGATGGTTTTCGTAAATTATTTAGAAAATCAGCTGTTAAGCGAACAAAGTATTCCGGTTTGAAAAGAAATATCAAATCCAATCTAAAAAATAAATAAAGGAGAAAAATCTATGATAAGAGTTGGAGTTATTTTATCGGGGTGTGGGGTGAATGATGGAGCTGAAATCCACGAATCAGTTATAACAATGCTTGCACTAGATAAAGCCGGGGTAGAGACGGTTCTAATGGCACCCAATATTGATCAGATGCATGTTATGAATCATTACGCTGGGATTGAAATGGATGAATCTCGAAATGTTCTAGTTGAATCTGCAAGAATTGCGAGAGGGAAGATAAGGGATATGGCAGAGGTACATGCAGCGGACGTAGATGCCTTGATTTTCCCTGGTGGATTCGGTGTAGCTAAGAATCTGTGTGACTATGCTATGACGGGAGCGGATTGTTCAGTAAACCCGGATGTTAAACGAATCGCAACCGATGTTTATAAAGCAGGAAAACCCATTGGAGTTATCTGTATTGCACCGGCTATGTTTGCAAAAATTATGCAGAGTGCAGAAGATTCAGTTAAATTAACCATTGGAACGGATGAACAAACAGCATCTGATATCAATTCAATGGGTTCAGTCCATATTTCCTGTCCTGTAGAAGATATTGTTGTAGATAAGGATAACAAGATTGTATCGACTCCTGCTTATATGCTTGCAGGAAAAATCAGTGAAGCTGCAGAGGGAATTGAGAAATTGGTTAAAGAGGTATTGGCAATGGTCTAATAGCTAACCATTATTTTTCGGGATAAAGAGTCACCTGTACAATATTCTCTGTGGAAAAATATTGATTTGCGGTTGAGCGTATGGTATCCAGAGACAACCCCTCTACCAGATCATTAAATTGATACACTAGATCAAAATCCCATTCATTTTTATCCATCATTTCAGTCACTCCCAACCAGTATTGGTTTTTTTCCAGATCTGTTTCATATCTCCTTTTTTGAGTCTCTTTAACTTTTTGTAAATATTTATATGTGGTTCCATTATCCAAAAAAAGTTTTAATTCATTTTTTACTGCTTCAGTTAGTTCATTGACTCTCTCAGGATCGCATCCAAACCCGATTGAAATAGAGTATGTTTCCTTTGGGATTTTGGACATGTTTCCAGTGACTCGTACACCATAGACTCCGCCCATATCTTCGCGCAACACTTCTCTTAATTTTATACGTAATACTTCAATCATAGAGTAAAAATTATAGCGTTCCTGTCGATCCCACTTACATTTGCCAGAATAGTAGATTTGAGTGAGACTTTTTGGTTCAATTCCACGAAAAACAGATTTTTCGATAAGCCCTCTGGGAGGAGAAATGTTTCTGTCTACCCAGGACTCAATTCTCCTTTTCGTTGGTAGACTACCTAAATAGGTTAACACCAATGGTTCGATATTTTCTATTGAAAAGTTACCCACAAATACAAAAGTAAAATCTCCTGCGTCTCCAAAACGATCATTGTAAAATTGAAAAGCAGAGTTGAGATTAATTTCAGAAAGTAGTTCTGCTGTTAGAGGGCGTTTCCTATGGTGATTTTGAGAAAGTGTAACTGCCACTGAATCTTGAAATACTGCTTCCGGTCTGGACTTCCAATTTTCCAACCACCCTTTACTTCGTGCTAAATATGCATTAAAACTAACAGAATCCAATCGAGGAGATGTCATTTTCATGTAGATCAGTTTAAATAGAATTTCCAAATCCTGTGGAGTTGTGGAGCCGCTTATTCCCTCATAATAATCTGATATATAGGGAGAAATATTTAATAATTTCCCGCTTAATTTCTTTTCCAATTGAATGGATGAAAAATTGGCTATTCCACTTTTATCAACAATATCTGAAGCCATTCGAGCAGAAATAAAATTATCATCTTCAGCTAAAGATGTACCACCTACACTATAGGCTTTGAATAAGATCTCATCGTTTTTAAATTGTGTTGGTTTCAATAAAACCCTGACACCATTACCGAGAGTCCATTCTGTGAGTCCAACACTAGTATGAACATAAGTATCGATAATAGAACCGGAAGGAGGGATGTACGCTAAGAGTGGCTCATCTAAAACCTCATCAACATAGGGTTGAAGAGTTTTAGATTTTACTTGATCAAAAAGATTTAATATTTCTGTTTGAGTTGGGATAATAACACCCTCTTTCTCCGGTGCCATAACAGATACAGATCGGTTTATATCTGGCATCCAATCATCGGTGTGAGAGTTGATTTCTGTTAGGGTTATATCTGGGAGAAATTCAGTGTGCATATTTAATTCTACTTCAATTCCTGGAATAGGTTCTCCTTTTAGATAGTTATATACATATTCTCTAACATAAGAACGGGATTCAGTTTTATCCTTTTCGTTAAATGCTTTTTCCATTTGTCTCATTATCTGAGTTTTTTCTCTTTCCAATTCTGTTTGAGTAAAACCAAAGTTTTTAATTCGTTGTCTTTCTTCAATCAAAGTTTGAATTCCCAAAAGAATATCATTATCATTAACCAAAGCAAATAATTCAAAACCATCTTTAGTTAAAATCATATTATCAAAATTGGCCGAGCCATAAATGAGTTTTGGCTCAGCTTCTTTTGTCAGCTCTACCAAGCGATTTTTTAACATTCCAGAAAAAAGATTCTTTTTTATTCTTGTCCTATAATCCTCTGTTGTCACTTCATTTTTTTTATCAAACTTATGTCCAACCACAACGGATGTATAAGGTGCCTCCACATCCGTTGCAATTGCAACTAAGGTATTTTCATGATCTGGTACAGAAAATTTTATTCTTTCACGAGGATCTTTAGGCATTACCAAACGGTTGAAATGGTGGTTGATTAAAAATTCCATTTCAGTTTTGTCAAAATCTCCAACTGCTACAACTGCCATTAAATCAGGTCGGTACCAATCTGTATAGTACTTTCTGATCGTACTATAGTGTGCAGTATCAATAACCGCTTTTTTTCCAATGGGTAATCGGGAAGCATACTGAGAATTATTTAAAACGACAGGGAGAATTTTATTGAACATTCTTTCCCTAGCCCCCTGTCCTAGTCTCCACTCTTCGCCTACCACAGGGCGTTCATCATCAATATCTTCTTCCTCGAATGAAATTCCATGAGCCCAGTCTTCCAAAATTTGGATTGCTTGTGATATAATATCTTTATCATCAGTAGGAACTTCTATCATATAAACTGTTTCATCAAAAGATGTATAAGCATTCAAATCTGGGCCAAATGCAACTCCGATGGTTTCAAAATAATCCACCAATTCTTGTTTTTTAAAATGTTTGGTCCCGTTAAATGCCATATGTTCAACTAAATGGGCAAGCCCTTGCTGATTTTCATCTTCCAGAACGGAACCAGCATTAACAGCTAAATAAAAATTTGCTCTTTTTTCAGGTTTTCTGTTTTCCCTAATGTAATAGGTTAGTCCATTGTCCAGTTGGCCGATAGAAACATGTGGATCAATTGTTAAATTTTCTCCGGTTTGTGGAGATTGAAAAAGTAAAACATTATCTTTTATGGAGGCGCATCCATATATAGATAATAAAAAGATTGAGAGTGCTAGATATTTTTTCATGCTTATCTTCCTTATTTAATAAAAAAAGCCCGTGAGGGCTTTTAAATTATATAGTATATCAGTTTGAATCAGGAAATGACACTAACAGTTTTTCTATTTCGTCCTTTCTTTTGAAACTTTACAACTCCCGAAGCAGTTGCAAATAAACTGTCATCCTGAGCCCTCTTAACATTAATACCTGGGTGTATTTTTGTTCCCCTTTGTTTCAATATAATTCCGCCAGAAAGTATAGATTGACCATCAGCAACCTTTACACCTAAACGTTTCGCATTGGAATCACGTCCATTTCTTGAACTTCCCTGACCTTTTTTATGTGCCATTATTCATCCTTTTTAGGTTTGGTAGGTTTATCAGCAGCTTTTTTGGTAGTACTTTTTGCTTTTGTTTCAGATT